>Ga0213870_1000747_pt1 | contig 15208 bp, 11 predicted proteins | sample WICALVC2017_Meta_FD_160119 | JGI IMG/M metagenome (GOLD analysis project Ga0213870, IMG submission 160119) | Freshwater microbial communities from subterranean cave lake in Wind Cave National Park, South Dakota, United States - WICALVC2017 | ecosystem: Environmental > Aquatic > Deep subsurface >... | reverse complement strand
TTTGTTTTTTGGGGTTCTGCTGTGGACTATATATAGTGACCCAGTGCGAAAATTTGCTTTTTGGTGATATTTTGTGATAAAGTAGTTGATACAATGAATAATTAATAGCTATGTATACGCTAATTTTATTAGCTTAGTTTCCTATTATTCATTAGACTTCTTGCATAACCTACAAAATTTGCCTGAATACCTTTGTTTATACTACGTAGATTTATAGTTATGTAAGAAGTCTATTATTAATTATTAATTATTAATTATTAATTACCCATGCCACATCCTAAAAAAGAACGGACACTTATTATTTTAAAAATTGATGCGATTCAGCGCAGTCTTGTGGGGGATATTTTATCGCGCATTGAGCGCACGGGGCTTAAATTTGTAGCGTTTAAGTTTGTGGTGCCCACAGCGGATCAATGTTCAAAACATTATAATAAAGATGATGCGTGGTTTTTGAAAAAGGGGACACGGACAATTGAGGAACGCACAAAAAGAAATCTTCCTATAGAGAAAGAAGCAATTGATTATGGCAAGGATATTATTCAATTATTGGTAAATTATTTCACGTGTGGACCAGCACTTGCGGTGGTGATTGAGGGAAATCAATCTATTGGGATTGTAAAGAAACTTGTTGGGGGGACTGAGCCAACCACTTGTGACGTAGGAACCATTCGTGGAGATCTTACGATTGATTCATATGGGCTCTCAGATAGAGATACCCGTGCTGTAAGAAATCTTATCCACTGTTCTGATAATAGTGACGATGCTGAACGAGAAATCAAACTGTGGTTTGACGAGAAAGAGATTATTAATTATCGTCTTGTTCAAGAGCAGATTTTATATGATGTGAATATTGATGGGGTACTTGAATAGAAGTCAGGGAATCTAGAATATAGAATTTGGAATAAAAAATTTTGAATTTATAATCTAGAAATTATTGAAAGTATTGCAATTCCTAGATGGTGGTATATAATTAAAATAGGGTTATTAGCGATATTGACTCCTAAGTCATAGTCAGGGAGCTCTAAATTTTCATGTATTTCGGTATATGATTGCGGGCACCCACCTAGTATAATCTAGGGACAATATCGAGGGTAACCCTATTAAAGAATCCCTCTAGGTATCTAGGTGGGTTTTTTTAATCTTTATTGGTAATTAATTTTTAAATTATTTTATGGACTTTATATTTTTTGTAGGAGGGATTGTGTTTATATTTTTAATAATTAACCTTTTTGGGCGGGTGGGAAAATTAGAGGAGATGATGAAGAGTCGTGGGGTCAATACGTCATCACAACAGTTTGTTTTGCAACAACCATTAGGAAAATTATCACAAGAATCAATGGCTTTTGGTAAGGTTGTAGAGTATATTAAACAACAATCTTGGCAGGGTATAAATAGAGAAGAAATTACGAATTCCCTCATCACTAACGGCTGGCAAATTTCTGATATTAAAAAAGCCTTTGTTTTTTTTACTCAATCTACACAACCATCATCAACTGAAGACGTTCAATCTGGTGGTTTTATTAAATGGCTCCAGGAAGATTGGATGCTTAAGTTGGGAGCACTTCTCTTTCTTATTGGGTTTGGCTGGCTCGCAAACTATGCGTTTCTTAATAATTGGATTGGTCCCGTGGGTCGTATTTCTATTGGTGTTGGTTCGGGAATTATACTTATCGTACTTGGGTACTGGAGAATTAAAAACTATACTAATCAAGGGGGGATTTTTCTTGCCTTAGGGTCAACAACTATTTTATTAACAGTATTTGCTGCCCAAATAATCTATACAATGTTTGATCCCCTTGCTGCCCTCGCATTAATGTTTATCAGTGTTGTTTTTGTTGCGGTTGCTAGTGTTATATATCGTAGTGAATCATTAGCACTGCTCAGTTTAATATTGGCAAGTATTGCACCGCTTCTTACGAACGCTCCAAAAACAGATCACATTGGACTTTTTACCTACCTATTAATGGTTGTATTGGGGGCAATCTGGATTGTTTTTTTAACTGGACAAAGAAATTTGACACTAGCAGCTCTTATTATTATTGCTGTTTATAGTCTGCCACATTTTGCATCCTCAGGGTCATATCCTATGGAGACACTTATTTTATTTGCGTATCTATTTGCCGCCCTATTCTTCTTTACTAATACAGCAGGGATTTTAAAATCAAAGGATGGAAAAATTACTACCGATCTTATTACTGCTGCAGGTAATGGATTATTTTTGCTTTTCTGGATCATGGGTGCTGCGCCAAAAGAATGGCAAAGTTTAATTATTGTCGTGTGGATGATTATTTTTACTATTGGCGCATTTTTGATTTTTAAGGCTACACAAAAAAAGGAACCATTTTATATCTATGCAGGAATTAGCTTTGCTATGCTTGTTGCGGCAACATCAATTCAACTTCAGGGGGCAATGTTCGTCATTGTATATGCAATTGAAAGCGGTCTTGTTCCTTTTATTGTTTATTGCATATTGGATGATATTAAAATTGCGAAACAAACAAGCTTCCTTTTAATTGGCCCAGCGTACCTTTCCTTTGGTAGTATTTTTTCTAGTTCTTGGAACACGAGTGTTCTTCATAAAGATTTTTTTGTACTTTTTGTTATGGGTGCTATCCTTCTTGCGCTCGGCTCATTCTTTTTACATTCTGCGAAAGAAACAAACACAGAAGAATTTGGAAAGACCTTTGTTTTTGGTTCACTGTATGCCTACATTCTTTTATGGCTAGCACTACATGCTGGATTAGATGATAAAAGTATTGCAACAATGATTTCTTTAGTAATTTATACCACTATTGGTATCTCTACCTACTTTTTAGGTTTGTCAAATAACAAAGCAAGTCTTCGGGGATATGGAGGTATTCTTGTTGGTTTTGTAGTTCTTAGATTACTTTTTATTGATGTCTGGGCGATGGATCTAACGGGACGCATTATTACATTCTTCATCATAGGTACACTACTTATTATTACCGCATTTCTTGGAAAAAAATCGAGGGATCAAGAAATCAATAAAACAATACATATCTAAATTATGTCTAAAATTACAAAATTTTCTCTATTATTTTTGGTAATTACTAGTATTAGTATGGTTACCGTAAGTGCGAAAGAATTAGTTGAGGATAAAACTTCTCTGGTTATCAGTGCGTTTCGTTCGTATAAAGATATTGATGCCATCGTAATGAAAGCACCCGTTTCAGTGATAGAAACACCGATCACTGAAACAATTAATCGTTTTGATTTTATTGTTCTTAATAAAAATACAAATATATTTGAACCCTATTATTTTAAACAAGAAACATCATCTAATGAAGTACCTGTTTTAGTAACTTCTAGTGAAAATAATACAAGTGCAGATAGTATGAACGACAAGGATTCTCGTACCTACACAGAGTTTTTATTACCTGAAAATGCACAGGGAAATGTTACAGTGACACTATCTAGTGTACGCCCAATTACTTCATCTAGTTTAGGAATAGTACTCGATAATAATATTGCTTCTCCAAATTCTATAGAGATTCGAGCCATGGTGGGTGATCAAAATAAAATTATCGTTGCGCGGAAAAGTATGGGTGGAGAATATATATATTTTCCAAAAACAACATCAAATAAATGGCTTATTACGTTTACATTTGGTCAATTACTTCGCATATCTGAACTACACTTGAATCAAGATGATCTTATAAAAACAAATGTTCGGGCAGTGAGATTTTTAGGTAAATCAAATAATTCTTACAGAATTTATTTTAATCCCGACCGATCAGTAGTTGTTCCAGTACGGGAAGCAGGGGATTTAATTTCTGTAAAAGATTTCCTTAAAATTCCTGCTTCTGTGTCTCAGAATAACCCTACATATAGTATTGCTGATACTGACAGTGATTCAGTTGCTGATATTCGTGATAATTGTGTCTCAGTACCTAATGGAAATCAAGAAGATATTGATAACAATGGGCGGGGTGATGTGTGTGATGATTTTGACCAAGATGGAATCAGTAACCAAAGAGATAATTGCCCTAATAATCCTAACCGATACCAAGAAGATGCTGATGGTGACCGAATCGGTGATATTTGTGACCAAGAAGAAAGTAGGGTGACTGAACGCTATAAGTGGATCCCTTGGCTTGGTATCGGCGTAGCCGCACTCGTTCTAATTGTCCTCCTTTTTTTAATGGTAAAATCTAAAAAAAGAGTAGTTTAAATATAGAATTTAGAATACTATTACTAGTAAAAAATACTTGAATTTCGTACTCAGTGAATGTGTGGTACAATAATTAATAATTTTGAGAAAGAATATATATCAATACCATGAACAATATAAATGATTTCAAGGCAAATAATGAGAAGGAGTTATTTATTAATTGTTATAATGAGCGGTGGGCGAGATTACCAATAAAAACTCATGTAATTACTCGGGAAGATTCTATGTCTGATATAGTAAAAAAATATGCAACACCCTTTTTGTTAAAAGAGGATATTCTTTTTATTAGCGAACGGATTGTTGCAATAACACAAGGAAGGGCATTCCCGATAGAGGATATTAAACCATCCACCCTTGCTCGATTTCTTGTAAAATTTGTCCATAAATCTCCTTATGGTATTGGATTAGGAAGTCCGTGGACTATGGAGTTAGCAATACAGGAAGCAGGTGTATTACGAATAATATTGAGTGCACTTGCTTCTGCATTTACAAAACCATTTGGTATGCGGGGTGTATTTTATAAAGTTGTTGGAAAAAATATTAACGCTATTGATGGACCATGCTCATACACACTACCGCCCTATAATAATTATGCGAAACTTGGACCAGCAAACCCAGAAAAAGTGGCACGTGATTTAAAATCAGATATAGGAAATAATGTAGTGATTATTGATGCTAATGATTTAGGTGTGGCTATTTTGGGAAAATCAGACAAAACTATTTCAGATATTTTTTGTAAAAATGTTTTTAGAGATAACCCACTTGGACAATCTACTGAACAAACACCGCTTTGTATAGTGAGAAAAGTTGGGGAGATATGATTCAAAATAATAAGAATTTAATTACCGACAACCAACTACTTCAGTATCTCTTATTTCTCCGGTATACACAAACGTGGTGGGACCCTCAAGCCAGATATTCTGATAGGTTCCATTACTATTTTTTTCAAAACTTATTTTTAGTGTACCACCGGGCATTTTTATGCTACAAAAATTATTTTTTAATAGATTTTTGCTGGCACAATAAATAGCAACCGATGTAGCACCCGTACCACAGGCAAGAGTCTCATTTTCAACCCCGCGCTCATACGTCCGTACATGGAAAATTCCTTCCCTTTCTTCTACAAAGTTTACATTAACCCCCTGCGGATCTGTATCAGCATAGCGTATCTTTTTCCCCTGTTCTAGAACGGGAAACATATCTAAATCTGCCACCATAACTACTTGATGGGGTGTATTACCAGAATATAAAAATGGAAGTCCGTTGCGTTCTGTAATTTCTGAAACATCTTGCATTTTAAGACGTACTCTACCGTCAATCATTTGTGCTTGATATATTTCACCCGCAGCACAAAAATTTATATGCTGAAGATCCCGTACCATACCCAGAGAATTTGCAAACTGCACGATACAGCGGCCCCCATTCCCACACATGGAACCATAACTACCATCAGAATTTATATAAATCATTTCAAAGTCATAATCATGTGAATTCTCAAGAAGTAATACGCCATCAGCACCAACACCAAAATGTCGATGACATATTTTTTTCACGAGTTCAATATTATTTTTGTTGAATATTTTATGACGATTATCTATCATCACAAAATCATTTCCCGCACCATGATATTTATAAAAAGTTAGCATATTATAAATTATGAATTATGAATATTCTGTAATTTTAATAACTCTTCTCGTGCGACCGAAGCATCATTCCATGGCGTACGAAGCCCATCAGGGCCCATGATATAAGGACCATCTCCTTTACCAGTAATAAATACAACCCAACCTTTTTGTGCTATTTTGAAGGCTTTACTCATTGCTTCACGGCGATCATTAATAAATTCATGGGTGTGGTTTGTAATTCCTTCTGCAACATCTGCTGCAATATCTTTGGGTAATTCATCATAGGGGTCTTCCGTGGTAAGAATAATGTATTCGCAGTGTTTATCTGCAATAGCCCCCATTACTTTTCGTTTTGCTATATCCCGTCCACCACCCGTACCACCTAAAATACCAATTTTTTTTACACCATTATAGACTGCGTATGCACGATCAAGAGAGTCTGCGGTGTGAGCGTAATCAATGATGACTGAAAAATTTTGACCAGCATCAACCTTCTCCATTCTTCCATGAACAAGGGTAAATTTTTCAAGAGCTCTTTTTATTATTTCTTTTGAAATACTAAGACTTTCAGCAAACGTTGCAGCAGCAAGTGCATTCATAATATTAAATTCACCCGGAAGCGTAAGTTTTATTAGGGTACCACGCCAAGTAAATTCTCCACCCTCAGTACTGGTGGTATAGGGAGTCGCATCACTCATACCAAAGGTACATTTTTTCCCTACACGTACTGAAAGAAATTTTTCTGCTTCACTATCATCACGATTCGCGATAATCGTATGTTCCTGAGAATTCCCCTTAGTGAGTAGGTGAGCAAAACTTACTTTAGCAGCAACATAATTTTCATAGGATCCGTGAGATTCAATATGTTCAGGGGAAAGATTGGTAAAAATAAGTGCATCAAGATCAAGAAATTTATGACGAAATTGTTTAGCTCCTTCTGATGTCATCTCTATTACGATGTGTGTACAACCTGCATTTACTGCTTTTCCTAAAAATTGTTGTAGTCGTGTTCTCCCCAACATACTCCGTTTTGTAAGATTTTTTTCAATATGATCAGCAATCTTAAATTGTCGTGTATTTGCTAGTGCGACACGAAAACCAGCTTCTTCAAGAATTGCCGCAGTTAATTCAGTCGTAGAAGTTTTTCCCTTTGTTCCCGTAACCCCCACCACATAGATATGTCGAGAAGGGAAACCATAACGAACTGCTCCAATAAACGAGAGTAGGTAATGGTACAGTGGCTGTGTAACCATAAAAAAAGAGTGTGGAATAAAAGATTTTATTTTTTTTAAGAATTTTTCCATATGGTGGGTTAATTAATTAATAAAAATACTATTAGATCTCTTAAAAAACTCAAATTAACTTTTTTAGTAGAAAAAAATTTGTGACAACAGAAGGATGGGGTGTTGAATTTGCGTTTGGGAGATTATGAAAGAGATCAAAGAAATTTATTGTATACAACATATACTAAATTATAATTCAGTATACTCCCATCTACATCCTACCATAATTTAAACTTTCTATGATACACTAACTTATTATGTGTGGTATCGCTGGTATTATTAATCATAAATCTTCAGATGTAGCGAAGATTCTTGATGAGATGATTGAACGCATCACTCATCGTGGGCCTGATGATTCAGGTTTTTTTGTTGATGATCGTGTTGCCTTTGGTATGAGGCGGTTAAGTATTATTGATACTCAAGGGGGAAAACAACCAATCTCATCAGAAGATGGCTCTCTTATTATTGTATTTAATGGGGAGATTTATAACTTTAAAAAACTACGTGCGGGGCTGTGTGCGCGGGGGCATATATTTAAAACGGATACTGATACAGAAGTTATTTTACACCTCTATGAAGAAAAAGGGGAAGATGTTGTCCATGAACTTCGGGGGATGTTCACTTTTTTTATCTATGATATTAAAAAGGGAAACGTTTTTATTGCACGGGATCAATTTGGTATTAAGCCACTCTACTATATAAAAATTGGTGGGGTAGTCACCGCATTTGGATCAGAAATAAAAAGCCTCCTTGCCTTACCTGAATACAAAAAAGAAATAAATAACGAGGCAATTTTCAACTACCTTTCTTACCAATACAATCCAATGCAGGAGACATTTTTTCGGGGAATTTATCGACTTCTACCCGGGACATGTATGATGATTGATTTAAAAACGAGTACCGGTGAAGAAAAAAAATATTGGCAATTTGAGTTTAATCAAGATATACATATGCAAGAAGAAATTGGTTCAAAAAAACTTGCTGATGTTTTTCTTGATTCTGTTTCGCATCATCTCGTGAGTGATGTTCCTGTGGGGGCATTTTTGAGTGGTGGAATAGATAGCTCACTTATCGTGGGAACAATTCGTGCACTCCATCCAGGGGGTGAACTTAGAACATTTACTATTGGTGCAGAAGATATGAACGAGTTTGAGCAAGCCAGAGAAACTGCAGAACTTTTCAAAACAACGCATACTGAAATCATATTAGACCCAACTGAATATTTTTCTGAACTTCCCCGTATTGCATACCATTTTGATGAACCCGTTGCTGATCCATCTGCAATGGCACTCTATTTTCTTGCGCGTGAAGCAAGTAAAAAAGTAAAAGTTGTTTTATCTGGAGAGGGTGCAGATGAACTTTTTGGTGGATATGGTATGTACCGCGAACCACTGTCACTCGCCCAATTTGATCGCGTACCTAAATTTTTACAATCGGTATTATTTTTATTACTAAAATTTCCTTTCGAAATCCGCGGAATGAATTACCTTCGTCGATATCAGAAAAAACTTAACGATAGATATATTGGAAACGCATATATTTTTTCCCAAGAAGAGATTGTTGGTTTATGGAAAGGAGAAAAATATACACCCATGGATATTGCACCACTGTATACACAAGCAGAAAATTTATCCCCCTCAACTGCGATGCAATATATTGACATCCACACATGGCTCCCGGGTGATATTCTTGCAAAAGCAGATAAGATGACTATGGCACATTCGCTTGAGGTGCGGGTACCATTTTTAGATAAAGAGGTTGCTCGATTCGCACAAACAATCCCTGATCGATTTAAATTTATGAATGGAACTACTAAGTATCTTTTACGGAAAGCAGCAAAAGTTTTTGTACCACCCCGTACTCAAGTCAGAAAAAAACTTGGATTTCCTATTCCACTCGCACGATGGCTTCGTGCCGACCCACACAAAAGCAATACGATTACAACCCATCCATTTATTAAAGAACATTTTAATATCGCATGTATTGAAAACCTTATTACTGATCATCTCTTAGGTCACAAGGATAATGCTCGAAAAATTTTTATTTTTATGATGCTCATTGCATGGTATGATGTATTTTTTAAGGACACCCTAATCAATAAAACAAGAAATCAGTAAGACAATTTGATTTCTTGATTTTTGGATTTCTTGCTAGAATATTATAATGAATAAATCAATGAATGATGTTGTTATATCAAAGACTGTTCCGGTTCAGAGTGGTCAGTCTACCATAGACAGCCGGTTGTCTACGCCTACTACTGGATATACACTTGAAAATAATCCTTTTTTTGAAAATAAACCACCAAAGAAAAGTGGGCCGTGGAAGGAACCAACAGAAAAACGATTCGGGTGGGGGCTTATTGGTTGGATAAGTATTTTTATTTTTATTTTTTTATTGAGTGGTATCTTTTTTGCGGGAAATCATTTTTCTTCAGCAATGGTCAAGGTTACACCAATTACTCAGACTAAAACAATCGATACTACGTTTACTGCACTAAAGGAGGGTGTTCAAGGAGATCTATTGTTTCAACAGATGAGCCTTACTGAGACCAAAACAAAAGAAGCTACATCTACCATAGAAAAGAAAATAAAAGAGAAAGCTTCGGGGAAAATTATTATTTTTAATTCATATAGTGTTAAGGAGCAACGTATCATAAAAAATACTCGTTTTGAGTCAAAGGAGCAGAAAATTTTTCAAATTGGCGAGTCAGTGGTTGTTCCCGGTGCGAAGATGAAAGCAGGAAAAGTAATGGAGCCAGGATCAGTTGAGGCAATTATTTATGCTGATGTACCAAGCAAAGATTATAATATTGGCTATGGTGATTTTACGATTCCTGGATTTAAGGGTACGGCAAAATATACAAAATTTACCGCACGCTCAAAAGATAATTCACCCGTTAGTGGTGGTATGTTTGCCACGGTAAAAATTCCTTCTGATACTGATCGGAAAAGTATTGAGGATGAGCTACGACAGGATCTTAAAAAAAATCTTATATCAAAAGCGCGTTCACAAATTCCAACCGGGAGATCATTTTTCCCAGGGAGTATGGTTCTGACGTTTTATGATATACCAAATGATATTAACTCAAAAAATCCTGCAATAATCTCAGTCCGCGGAACAATCTCTGTATTTCTTTTTGATACGGTAGCACTTACACAAAAACTTTCTGAAGTATTGTTGGGGGATGACCACAAAGGAAATTTATTCTCAATTCCTGATATTTCCAAGATTAACTTCGTATTCGTTGACCCCATAGATTCAAGTACTTTTAATGATAGTACAAAAATAAAGTTTAAAATTACTGGCCCCCTTACTCTTATTGGGGAAATTGATACCCAGAAAATACGTACTGCGCTTGCCGGTAAAGACAAAGAGGATTTTAATAAAATTATTGCTGAAGAGGGCCCAATCAAAGAATCAGACGCCGTTATTAGCCCTCGATGGAGTAAAAAATTTCCGACAGACCCGGCGAAAATACTTATAAAAATTGTAGATTAAAAACCAAATTTCTTAACCCCCATATCTGTAATTTAAAATCTAAAATTTATAATTTCTAACCATGATCTTCGACGTAGTAAAAATTTTTCTTCCCACGATAACAGCATTTTTTATTGGCATCGCCATAACACCGTTTCTTACGAATTTTTTGTATGCTCATAAAATGTGGAAAAAAAAAGTGCGAGATGAAGGTTTAGGTGGTGGTGGTACTCCAATTTTTAAAAAACTTCATACCAATAAAGAAATTGGTACACCCCGAATGGGCGGTATCGTGATTTGGGTAAGTGTTTTATTAACGATACTTTTTTTTACTGCTATTGGACCCTACTCAAATAATATTGATGTTCAGAAACTTAATTTTTTAAGTCGGGATCAAACATGGCTCCCCCTTTTTACTCTTATTGTTGGGTCTTTAGTTGGGCTTGTTGATGACATCTTGCAAATTAGGGGGAGCGGGGGATACCGTGCTGGTGGACTCGCGCTTTCGAAACGGATTGCCATGGTACTTTTTCTTGGTGCTATAGGGGGGTGGTGGTTTTTTATAAAATTAGGGGTTTCAAGTATCCATATTCCCTTTATTGGGGATTTTATACTGGGGTGGTTCATTATCCCTGTCTTTATGATAACAATGCTTATGCTTTTTTCTGGTGGGGTTATTGATGGAATTGATGGGCTTGCGGGTGGGGTAATGGCAATAATTTTTTCTGCATACGCAGGTATTGCATTTTTTCAACAGCAAATTAACCTAGCAGTTTTTTGCGCTGTGGTTGCAGGTGCCATTCTTGCATTTTTATGGTTTAATATCCCCCCCGCTCGATTTTATATGTCTGAAACAGGAATGCTCGGACTCACGACATCACTCACGGTTGTTGCATTTTTGACAAAATCAGTACTCGTTCTTCCTATTATTGCATTCCCCCTTATTGCAACGACAGTCTCAGATATCCTTCAGGTATCATCAAAAAAAATTCGAAATGGTAAAAAAATTTTTCTTGTTGCACCTATCCACCATCACTTTGAAGCACTCGGCTGGCCGTCGTACAAAATTACCATGAGATATTGGATTGTTTCTATCGTATGTGCAATTACAGGAATGATTATTGTGCTTATTGGATAACAGTATCAAAACAGATTCATGAATTATCATACATACGAATAGTGTTCATTCATAGCTTTTGATTCATCTTTATACATGTCTAAATCAAAACCATCAATCGATAAGATACTTCTAGGGATCACGATTATTTTAGTATTCGTTGGCCTTTTTATTTTTATGTCAGCATCATTTGGGATTTTGGTGCGTAAAGGGGACACGGTTGTTAATCTTTTTTTTAATAAAATTATCTGGGGTACTTTCTTGGGAATTATCACTATGTTTATTGGTATGAAAATTCCTCTTTATCTACTTAGGGTATATGCTCTACCTATTTTTATTGGATCAATACTTCTTACTCTTCTCGTATTTCTACCACATATTGGTTTTAAATATGGTGGTGCACATCGGTGGGTTTCATTGGGTGGTATGTCTTTTCAGCCATCTGAAATATTAAAGATTAGTACCATAATTTATTTTTCAATGCTTATACAATCTTTTAAGGGGCGTCTGGAAACACGAAGAGCAATAATTATAATAGGTGCTTCAATTATTATTCCCATAACAATCTTGCTCTTTCAACCAGACACGGGTACCCTTATGGTTCTTCTTGTGACAATTATCGCTATGCTTGTTTCTGGTGGAATGCGTATCAGATATTTTTTTCTCATAATTATTTTTTTAGTAATCTCTATTACAGCACTCGCCTACGCAAGACCCTATGTGAAAGAGCGTGTCCTTACTTTTTATGATTCATCACGTGATCCAATGGGGGCAGGATATCAAATTCAAAAATCACTCCTTACTATTGGATCAGGAGGGATTACCGGAAGGGGATTTGGGCAAAGTATACAAAAATTTGGTGCATTACCTGAACCAACCGGAGATTCAATTTTTGCAGTAGCAGGAGAAGAGTTTGGTTTTATTGGGGGGAGTAGTATCATCACTCTCTTCCTTCTGTTAGGTATCCGTGGAATTAATATTGCCCGTCGTGCTCCCATGATGTCAAGTGGACTTTTAGCTATTGGAATTGTTATACTTATCGTATCTCAAGCCTTTATTAATATAGCCGCAATGCTTGGACTAATACCGCTCACGGGGGTACCTCTTACATTTATCAGTCATGGGGGAACAGCCTTGATTGTTGCTTTTTTTGAAATTGGGATACTATTGAATATATCTAAATTACAAAGACAGAATTATAAATCATGAATTTATGGAACATACAAATAGTATTAATTCATAATTCCTAATCCTATGAAAATCTTATTTACAGGCGGGGGAACCGGTGGACATTTCTACCCAATTATTGCTGTTGCAGAAAAATTAAATAAGATGCTCGAGCGTGAAAAAATTGCTCACGTGGAGCTTTTTTATATGTCCACAGAACCGTACAATGAACGGCTATTGTATGACAATAAAATACAATTTAAAAAAATAACTGCAGGGAAACTACGTGCTTATTTTTCTTTACTTAATATACGAGATCTTTTTATTACCGCATGGGGAATTATCAAAACCATATGTACTATGTTTTTCTTATACCCTGATGTTGTCTTTGGAAAGGGTGGCTATGCTAGTTTTCCAGTACTTGTTGCCGCGCGATTTTTTCGTATCCCCGTTATTATCCATGAATCAGATACCGTACCCGGACGAGTAAATACATGGGCAGGAAAATTTGCTACTAAAATTGCTATTTCATATCCTGAAGCAGCTCAATATTTTCCCCATGACCGTATCGCACTTACCGGTAATCCCATGCGCGAAGAAGTTCTTTCAGTAACCGGTAAAGATGCAATCAGGGAGCTTAATCTTGAACCAGGAATCCCTGTTATATTAGTACTTGGTGGGTCACAAGGTGCACAAATTATTAATGAAGTTATGATTACTCTTTCACCACAGCTTGTTGAACACTATCAAATTATTCATCAAACAGGAGAGACCCACATGAGAGCAACAGAAGTAACCGTTGATGGTCTTATCGGAAATAATCCCCACGGTAGCCGATATCATGTCTACGGATACCTTAATAGCCTCACCATGAAAATGGCTGCTGAGGTGGCAACCATTGTAATTTCTCGCGCAGGATCAGCAATATTTGAAATCGCTGCATGGGGGGTGCCGGCAATTCTTATTCCGATTGCTAATCATATTGGTGACCATCAACGAAAAAATGCATTTGCATATGCCCGTGCTGGCGGTGGTTCAGTAATTGAAGAATTAAATTTCAAACCCAGTCTTCTTTTAGAAGAAATCAATAATTTAATTACTGATGAACCTAAACGACTCGTTATGAAAAAAGCAGCTCAAGAATTCACCCGTGGTGATGCTGCGGAAAAAATTAGTAGGGAGTTGATTGCGATTGTGTTGAAGCATAAATTAAATTAATAAAAGATTCAGTTGGTTTATTAACACAGTACCATGGTAATAAATTAAAAATAAACCCTACCTTAAATTTCAACGTGTCATTCATTTTAATCTATTAATACATACTTATATTTTATTCTACACATGAATCCAAAATTATTAAAAATCATAACCCGCTTCGCCCCATCACCAACTGGTGTACTTCATATTGGTTCCGTCCGAACAGCACTTTATAATTGTATCTATGCCCGCCAACACGGTGGTACTTTTATTTTACGTATTGAGGATACAGATACGGAACGTTCTAAAAAAGAGTACGAAGAAAACATTATTGATGGATTGAAGTGGCTTGGTATTGATTACGATATACGGTATCGCCAGTCTGATCGCTGTGCAATTTATAAAAAATATCTTGAAATACTTTTAGCAAATGGTGCCGCATATATCTCAGATGAGATACCAACAGAAGGGGGGAGTTGTACGCAGGTTATTCGTTTTAAAAATCCTAATACGACGATAACATTTCATGATGAAGTACGTGGTGATATTTCGTATGATACAACTGAATTAGGAAATTTTGTTATTGCAAAAGATCTTGAAAGGCCCGTGTTCCATTTTGCACTAGTAGTAGATGATTTTGAAATGGGTATTACACATGTAATTCGTGGTGATGATCATATTTCAAATACACCCCGACAAATCCTGATTCAACAAGCGCTTAACGCGCCACGCCCCCTCTATATACATTTACCGATGCTCCTCTCTAGTGATCGTTCTAAACTCTCAAAACGCCATGGTGCCATTGCCGTAACTGAATATCATGAACAAGGATACATTCCTGAAGCATTACTAAATTTTGTAGCATTAATGGGCTGGAATCCAGGTAATGACCAAGAAATTTTATCTTGTGAAGAAATGAAGAATCTTTTTTCCTTTGAAAAAATCCAGAAATCTGGAGCGGTATTTTCCATAGATAAATTAAATTGGCTTAATAAACAATATCTAAAACTTTTACCAACCGAGAGAATAGAAAAAGAAATCCTTGCGCGGCTCCCCCCTGTACTCTCCGACAAGGCTGTTAAAAATCCCGAACTTTTTAAAAAAATAATACCAATTATTATTAACCACATTACTATATTTAGTGATGTTC
>Ga0213870_1000746_pt1 | contig 15213 bp, 20 predicted proteins | sample WICALVC2017_Meta_FD_160119 | JGI IMG/M metagenome (GOLD analysis project Ga0213870, IMG submission 160119) | Freshwater microbial communities from subterranean cave lake in Wind Cave National Park, South Dakota, United States - WICALVC2017 | ecosystem: Environmental > Aquatic > Deep subsurface >... | reverse complement strand
CACATTTTCCCGACTTGTCAAGCTATTTCAAACCTGGTTCGTACAATTTCATCAATTTCTCATCCCAGAAGAAAGTGCAGCCCTCTTTTCCTACTACCGCTGAATGAATAGTATTGCCTGGAATAACTAGTTTATCTCCTTTTCGGCATATATAATTTTTATCGCCTACTTTTACCTTCATACTTCCCACTAGATATGCAATTAAGGCAGTCTCTGAATGTTGGTGTGGTTCATAAATATCTCCCGGACTATTATGAAATCGTTTCGGCTCAAACCCCTCTTCTCGAATCTTTGCCTCAATTTCATCTTCAGAAAGAATGGAATAGAAGTTTGGAAAGTACATATAAACTACTGATAGGCTTTTTTGTGACTCCCAATTGCAAGAAAACGAGCGGTCTTTTTTCCTAACCACTCGTAGACAATTCTTATATCACTCGTAATTGAGAAAGCCCATTTTCCTTCCATTCTACTAGTTAATGCATGATTATCGAGGCGAGTATCATTTGAATTTTTCCTAAACCACTTTACTCTTTTGTCTATTTCATTAGATATATCAGGAGTTTCTTTAATTAGTTTGTCAAGGTCTTTATGGTAATCACCATGAAATTCAACCTTTACCATGGTGTTTTTTACCTTTACGTAATACAAATTCTGTAAACGAACCTTTCCCATCCCACTCAATATCATTTTTTATTGGTTCTGCCGACCTACGTAACACTTCTTCCTCAAACTCCCGGGTAAATCCATTTGCCGTAAGTCTAGGATAAAGCAAATTTCGTAGTGTGTCACGGATTAGTTCACTAATTGAAGCATAACCGCGTTTTACCAATAACTTTTTAGCATCCATGTACATGGACTTTGGTAATGAGATATTAATAGTTGTCATATAACAATAATTGTATGATATTCATACATAATTTGTCAACCGTTGTGCGACTCTATCTGGTCTAAATAAATCTTATTTTTTTCTACTGAAGGAGTAACCGCAGAATTAATTAGCTATCGAATATCAAAGGCCCAATGGCATAGATCGTGCCAGGTCGAACTTAAAAGGATTTCTTATATCGGGCGTCCATAATTTAATTTCAGGCACATTACTAAAACCGGATCTTATGTATTTATATATGTTTGTAGAATATGCTTACTCTGCCAAATCTCCAGATTCTCCATATGCTAAATATTGTTTTACGTGATAATCACCAACAATATAGATTCCATTACCTTGGCAATAATTATGTCGGGCACTCTGATACAAACCTAAAACCGTTGCCGAATTTCTATAATCATCATATGCCATAGGGTTTCTAACTAAAAAAGGTAACGGTTCCTGGTTACAGTCTGGAATGAACCGACTTAATAGTAGATCTCTTCCAAACGTATTGGTCGAAAAAAGCATGATGCTAGCTAAAAAATTACCACTCACCTTAAGAAATTGTCTCCTGGTCATTTTGGTACCGTACCAAAGCATATTTAATAGACTTACCCAAAGAAGGGAGGCCTCACCCACTCCTGCACCCAACTCCACTGCATTTAATAGACCTAACTGAGGATCTACATACAGAAGAGGTTTATTATGAATCCAAGCTCTCTTATGAATTTCTTGAAAAAAGGCTAAGTCATCTTCGACCACTGGAATGAGGTCTCTATTTTGGTCTATTAATTCATCGAATCCAACTTCTGAGGCAACAAAACTAGCTTTATTAATCTCTCTGTCAATTAACATCTCATTTGCTCTAAAAAACTTAGTTGAATGTTCAACTCCAAGCAGTTTGACTTGAGTATCATTTGGCAAATAAATAATTTTATCGCCACAAATATCGTCAATAAATTCACCATTCGATTGTATTGAAACTACTTCTTGGATTGCCATAGAGGACAAATTAATAACTGAAGTTTACACATACGCCCAAAATATTACAACGTGCTGATTGCATTTCTCTACTATATTTTATAGTTCGTGGGATTTTTCTTACCTGTGGTACTTTTGATACTTTTAATACCTCTGCTACTTTTGGTACTTATTCAATAATTCCGCTCCAGTCGACGGCTGTGAAGCCTGATCGGACTGGGACTGAGGAGAAAGTGGGAGCTGTTAATCCTTTATAATTGACTAGTTCATTGCTTTCCAAAGCTTTGAAATACATAATTGCCTGAATAAAAGTGTCCGGTTTGGGGTTTATATCAAAATTCATTATAGAAGACGGATTTGCGAAATGAGAGATTAAGTAATAAGAACTCTTAGGAAGCTCTGCTGTCCAGAAAGATAGATAATCATCTAACTCCCTACCAGCTAAACCTAGTTTCTCTCCGTACCATCGCAGTTTAGTTGACAAATCATTTGCTTTAACTACAAATCCCGCGTTAGGAGCAGTAAATGAACTTGCGTATGAATACTCGATTTTATCAACAGAAGTATTATTAGTATATAGAAGTCCACCTGGCTTGGCAGTTAAATTCCAACCATGCTGTCCATAAGGCAGGTTAGTTGAAAGAACTTCCGAGTTAGTCACTTTCACAGATACTGCTGTTGTCTTCTCTGGATACAAATAAAGCGGTGAGTCAAAACACTTATACAGATCTTTAAGCTCAGGCTTAAGCTGCTTAAATGAGGGTACGCCGCCCAGTTGTTGTGTCACCGTAACCTCTGGCCCAAATTTTCCAAGCTGCAGAGAAAATTCTCTTCCAATTGTATTGCTGTCACTAGTTTGCCCCTCCGGTAGGGCTGGCACTGAACTTGTTCCTGTGCCTGTTCCACCTGTTACAATCCGTTGGTAAATATCTCGACAGCGCTCTCTTCCTTCTCTGGTCGCACCAACTGGATCGTTCTGCTGAGCCGCACGAGCGACCAGCTGAGGTTTAAGGGTAAAAGTGCCAAGTTGTAGAGATTCTACATTTCCTCCATAAGCCGGGTTAAGAATTGCACCTTCCAGTCCAGTGCTTAAAGTACCAATATATTGAGAATTTCCTCCCACAATAGTGCGGGAGTTACTTCCGCTTCCGGCTGTTATTGCAGAAAAGACTGGTGCGTATGTGGAACCTAGATTGCCTATTGTATTATCATTGCCTGAAACTCCAACTATTAGCCCATCCGGTCCATAGCTAATTATCATGCCGTCAGCTTGTTGCTCGGTATCCATTTCAGTTGCATTACCGCTCGCTAGTGATACCGATAAAGCTTTCGGGTCAACCAGTTTATTTCCATCCGCACCATATGATCTGACAAATACACTATCCCCTGTACTTCTCCAGGTTGGATCGTAGTAAACCCTGCCTGGTTCACCAATCAGTCTCCTACTTACTTTGGTTGTAAGATCTAGTACGTTAAGAGAATTGGGATTTAGTGATGCAGTACTATCACGACCAGAGGTGTTTCTTGCAGATAAAGGAGCCTCTAGGGCGGGATCATAAGCCGTGTAAACTATGATGTCCTGATTTGGAGAAAGGACTGGATCTGTATTGTAGGAATAGGCTGAAAGTACTTCTACAGGACCTTTACCGTCTGCTGTTGATTTCATCAAGCCCAAATTCCAGCCATCCTGGTTTGGCGAAAATCCATCAGAATAGAGATTGCCTCTGTGGTCAAAAAATAAAGGATAATGAACCACAGCGCCCGGATCAGCAGATTCATCAAATACTAACTTTCGCACTGCAGGCAAAGTTGATAATGAGGCGCTGTAAACCCGGGATTTACCACCGGTTAACTGACCGGAAGACCCTAATTGCACTTGCCAGTAAGCAATCCAGGTATTATCCGGAGAAACAATTAGACTATCAATCCCCCATCCGCTGTCGGCTCTAACCACTATCTGGTCCTTACCGGTTGTGATATTTCTTAAATATATAAATCTACCGTGATCCTTGTCATCGGTTTCTCCTATATATAGAAGCTGATTGGGGGAAATAATCTTAACGTTTTTAACTTCCGAAGGAAGCTTGGTTAGTACTGTATCAGCGGATCCATCTGTATTGACTGCATGAATGACTGACTCTTTTCCTTCCCAAACCCCATAGACAAGAGCTGGACCGGAAGTAACCGGTTTAGCGGTTGTGCTGCCAGGCCTACTACCTTCTTGCCCGGGTGTAATACCAGTTTGCTTTTTTCCGCCAACAAGTAATGCTCCAGTTCCTAAAGTGAGGATTGCCAGAATAATTAAAAGAAGTCGCAGTGTTTCATTTTTACCACTACTGGTAATTGTTTGGGCAGTTTTTTTATCCATGTTCTAAATCTAGGCTAACAGTGTTTGAAACGCTTGTCAAGTGGTTTAAAAGTCTTGACAAAACGGGTTAAACCTAATAAATAGATTATTGACATTCTGAACATCTTATTGCAACAATAAAATATGCAGAAAAATCAGATCAAGCTCCAAGATGCCATTATTGACTATTATAAAATGGGGAAAGGTAAAGCTCTTTTTTTTATTCCAGCCTTCCATAGTGACTTTGCCAGATTCCAACCGCTTCTTGAGTATATGAGTAGAGACTATACCATCTATTTTCCGGAGCTGCCTGGTGTTGGAATGTCGTCCCATTTATTTGAAACTCAAAAATATTCAGCCCAAAATTACGCCCACTATCTCAATCTTCTTATCAAGAAACTAGCACTTTCCGACTATACACTTGTAGGTTTTTGTCTGGGAGCAGTAATTGCAATTCGTATGCTTGAGAAAAATACTGTCCAACGGCCAAAAGCAGTAATTCTCTTTGAAGCTTTATATGATGGAGATTATATTCATATCGCTAAAAAATATTCATGGGTGATTTCACTAATTATGAAACTAGGTCCACAAAATTTGCTGGTACGTAAATTTGCCAGTCTTGCACTGCAAAATACTAAACTACTAACTTTGTTTTACCGATATAATTACCGTTACGAGAAAGATTTGAAAAAAATTATTGAACACCAAGTCAGGCTAACAAAACAGATGGACACTCGTGCCTGGCTAGAGTTAACCGAAGATATTTTTACTCTTCATCTAGGCCGTGAGAATATCTCGTTTGATTTACCTACACTTCTTGTCTTCAACACTGCCGATAATATCCTTGATATTGAAAAAACAATTGCTGGAGTAACAAAGATATTTCCTCGAGCGCAAGTTGTTAATATCGAGCTCACACACCACGCTCCTGCCGGACCGATAGATGAAAAGTTAGTTCATGAGTTAATGACTCCCATAATACCCAAAATGCAAGCACTTCTAAATGTAGATTACCCCTAGCGGCCTCATTTTATATTATCAGTTACACGGCCGTGATGATGATAGTATAAGTTGAGGCTAAATTTGCCATGTAAATTCAAAAGTTTTGATTAAGTAATAATATATTAACTGATATACGGCCGCCAAAGTCATAGTATAAGTTTGAGAATTTGATTCACAATTATTGACAAATTTTACACTTAATGGTAAATTTATCCCCACAATGTCTATTTCACACGGTAGTCCTGAAAAATTATCAGAACTTTCCAGTAAGCAAAATCCCCGTTATGAAGTAAAAACTCTTGACACTTCTGAGGCGATAACTACTGTATTTATCAGATGATCAGGTCCAGATGAAAAACCCAAATCTCCCCCACCGCCATCATCCTCAACACCATCTAAGCCCAACGCACCTAAATAACTAAGCATTCTGTTTGATATAAATTTTAATCCTTCTAATTACTCCATGACTTTCCATCCGATACAAGTTCTATATCTCCTTCCAGGTCAGTCCTTTTAATTTCAATAGCACGGCTATCTAATAAATCAATTGCTTCTTTTGTTGGATGACCGTATGAATTATTGCCTACTGATATAACAGACATCTCTGGCTTAACCAGATCTAAAAAGTCAGGCAAAATGCCAGTTTTTGAACCATGATGTGGAAATTTAAGCACATCTACATCAGGCAATTGAGTCGTTTTCATGATTTCCGGCTGAATTTTGATATCCCCATCTCCGGTAAAAAGAGCATCAAAAGAGCCGTATTGCAGATGCATAAAATAAGAAAAATTATTGAGGTCAGTTTCGGTTTGCAGACCAAGCACTCTTGAGTCACTTAAGTAACTTAGGTCACTTATTGTAGGAGAAATATGGGCAGCTACCCATCCCCTTTCCGGCCATAGAACAGCAAAGTTTACGTCTCCCAAAGAAAAATTATCCCCTTGATAAAGATTTCTTATTGGTATATTTTCTTTTTTAATATTTTCAACTAGTAAATTATATCCTTCAGTCTCATTTCCCTCCGGCCCTATAACAAAATACTTCACATTATATCTTTCTATAACAGAAATCAAACCCTGAAGATGATCTTTTTGCGGGTGGGTTAACATAACAACATCAATAGTCCGATCATAAAACGGCATGTGATTGCCTAAGCAAGTTAAGACTCTATCATTTGGTCCCCCATCGATTAGCATATCCTGATTGGATGGTGTTCTTATGTATGCAGCGTCGCCTTGGCCGACATCGCAGAAAACTATATGCAGTTTGCCATCGGGTAGAGTAAAAAGGTAGGTAAAAAGCAGAACTATACCTATCAAAATTCCAGCTATGAAGTATTTTCTGGAGAACACAATTGAATATTAAATATGAAAAATAAAATATTAGATATACAAATTAAAAATAAAATATTTAATATCTTATCTATATATTTTATATTTTAAATTTTATATTTTATATAAGGTCACTACTAGAATTCTACTGATGCCCCCGGAACTTTTCCTAACCACTCAACAGCTGTAATAATATATGTTAAACCAGTCCATACCATCCAGGCAGATAAAACTCCCAGCGGCAACCAGATTAGTCCTAAGATTCCTGTTATAAAGCCAAAAATCATAATTGGCTGAATTGCCCAGACAATGAGTAAGTTGGCAATTGGTGCAATTATCGATAAACGATGAAAATTAATTAGAATTACTGGCAAGGTAAAAATCTGAGCAGCAAGAGTGATTTTAAAATTCTCTTTTATGCTATAGATTATATTATCAATAGGATTTTTCCTGAATTTTTTCTTATCGGAACTCACGAGTATTATTCCCAAAGTTGCCAGAAAAGATAATTGGAATGAGAGATCTTTTATAAAATCAAAATTAAATAGCAACATAATTAATCCTGCTAAAAATAAAGTCAAAATAGCCCAATTTACTCGCCCAGAATAAAGAGCAAATAGTGACAAGAATCCCATAATAGCGGCTCTAATTAATGAAGGCGAAGCTCCCACAAACCAGACAAAAAGAATAATAAAGACTATGGTCAAAAAGCCGGAAAATTTTCTTCCTAAAAAAAGTGTTGTCTTTCCTACCAAGGTTATCAGTATTGAAATATTCATGCCCGAAAGAGCAATAATATGCAATGTTCCAGTATCAATTAATGCTTGATAAAGAGCCGGTGACATAGAGGTTTTAACTCCAAAAAGTATTCCGTTTAAAAGTGAAGCCTGAGGTTCGGGAAGAAGAGAATTTATTATTGTGATGAATGGATTATGCACAACTTAGACGATACTAATATACAAATTGATACTAATGCTACAAATGACTACAAATATTAGATTTATTAGTATAATTCGTATGCATTCGTATATTGGTATCGCGGTTATGCACTTAATATCTTACCTATAAACTTTAGCCTTCTTCTTTTTTCAAGCCTCATTAAGATAAATAATTGTCGAGTTACAAATGTAACAACTATACTCCCAAGTAAGGCAGATACGAATAAATTTACCGGATAAACTGAAAGATCAAGTCCAAATGTTTGGAATATTCCATACGTAACTAAAAGAAGAACGGTGACCAATAAAAAAAGCGGTTTAGTATAACCACCAACCCATCTGTGAGTGTAAAATATTGCCTTTGACGAAGATAATCCGAATAGTAAGCCTGCCAGAATGAGAATTATCATTTGAAGTTCAGTTAGTCTTCCGGCAGTCGGATAATTTATCTCAAGGAGTGCTGTAAAAAAGATTACCAGTAGTGTTGAACAAAATGTCAAATAATGTGAGAGTTTTCCATGAAAAATCTCGTTCACATGATAGACCATACTGTTTGTTCCTTTTATATATCTTGATATAACTTTTGATACAAAATGCATACTAGTTCCCACAAAGCCGTAAAGTAAAAAAAGGAGGCCAAAAACAATAAAAGTTTTATCGTCAAAATCAAGGATTGGGATCCTGGGCCTTGCTAAGATATTTATAACTATCAGGATTATCCCAACATACATGACAATTGGAATAACTAAGATGGTTATCCAGTCTGCGAGTGGAATCTTTTTAAAAACACGCTGCTCAAATCTGGGTCTTCTGTAGGAAATAAAGCCCACAAAGGTCATGATTGAGAGAAGAAGAATCCCGGTTAACATAGTACAATTCCTCAAATATCATACACAATTAGGGCTAAAACTACAAACCAAGTAATAAAATATGGGAAAATGAATAATTTTCTCTTTGTTACCCATTCAGTATACCTTGGTTTATTAGTTTTAAATTTTCCAGGAACATATCCAGCTTTTATAAATCCTTTATAAAATTCCACAATCATCCTCTCAAGTCCCATTGAAGCAAAAAATAAAAGCAAAGGATTTGATGTTTTTGTTGAGAGGAAAAGTGCAGCTAAAGCGGTGATTATAGGACTACGGAAAAATTTTAGATGGTCAAATCCTTCAAAAAAACCATCCTTATATCCCCCACCTAAAGCGATAAGAAAACCTGCTAGTAAGCCAATAAAAATACTAGATTCGTAATTAGTAAAATAACTTGGTAATGTAATTGCTAAATTTGTACCAATACCAAGAAATACAGGTACAAATGAACCTAGTAATAGCCGTTGTAACTTATTTTGTGGTATGTACTTAAATAGATGAACTTGTGAAGGAATTTTATAAATTTTTTGATCTTCAACTCTAATAAATTGTTTATACATCTCTGTAATAATGCGTGAAGTAATTGAACTACCACGGGCTTACGCCCGTGGAATCTAGACTAGAGTGCAAGCTTCGCTTGTCCTAAGTCTTCTTTTTCTTGATATTTAATGTAATTTTTAATCATATGTTCATCCAAGCCCACTGTCGAAACAAAGTAACCTGTGGACCATACCATCCCTGTTCCATAGTACCTCTCTTTTATGAAATCAAACTTTTCCTTAAGTGCTTTTGCCGTATTGCTTTTGAGTATCCTCACCACTTGCGAGATACTATACTTGGGTGGAAAACTAATCAGCACATGCACATGATCAGGTTGAATGTTTCTTTCAACGTATTCTATCTCCGGATAGTGTTTCCTGATCTCATCAAGTTTGATTTCAAGGTACTTATCAACACCCTCTGTGAGTATTTGATATCGGTACTTAGGTATCCATACAATGTGGTACTGACACCGATACACACAGTGGGCTTGTCTCTTTGTTTCCATAGTTGGATTTTACTCCAACCAAGAAGACTTAGGAACTTACTTCATCCCTGGGCTTACGCCCTTGAGGGAACTAAGTAAGGTATATTAGAAATTCTCGAAAGAATCTAATTAATTTAAATCCCTCATAAGGACTATCTTTATAGGCACCATAACAAGCAACATGTATTCCAGCAACGAGAGCTAAAAATAAGTAAATCATGATTGACTTCCGTTATGAAAATAGTATAATAATATTATTATGAATACAACTACTTTGCAGGTTCCCCTGCCAAAATCACTTAAATCTTCCGCAACAGTTGTTGCTAAAGAATACGGTTTCTCCTCACTCCAGGAGATTGTAAGGGTACTTCTTGCTAAACTTGCAAGAAGAGAATTAAATATAAGAGTGGAAGAAGGCGAATATATTAATTTAACCCCTCAGGCAAAGAAAAGGTATAAAAAGATGACTGAAGATTTCAAATCTGGTCGTAATGTTTTCTATGCAAAGGATGTAGATGACCTAATGAGCCAACTGCATTCATGAAGATAGGATACCACAAGCGATTCCTCAAGAACTATAAAGTAAGAATCCTACCAAATAAATCACTTGATAAACGGTATGAAGAAAGAATGGCCTTATTTATTAAAAATCCACAATCATCTATCCTTGAAGATCATCCACTAAAAGGTGAATGGAAAGGATTTAGAGCTTTTTCTATAACTGGAGATATTCGAGTAATTTATCAGATCGATCAAGGTGTAGTGCTATTATATGATGTTGGGACCCACAATCAATTATATTAAGTATTTATTTTTTAATATACAGTTAAAGAGTCTTTAATTTTCTCAAAAAGTGAGTTGCCTAAGACTTTTTTGGTTTTTAACTCCTCTACTGTGTTATATGGGCGCCCATTAATTATTTTTCCGGCTGTAACGGGGCCGATTCCCGGCAAAGCTTCAAGCTCTAATTGGGAGGCTGAGTTAATATTTAGTGTTTTAGAAGTACTTACTCCGAATTGATTTGAACTTAAGCCACTTACGGACTGATTAGAATTGGATTGGCCCTGTTCAGGAATATAAATCTTACCACCATCTGTAACTTTTGCTGCCAAGTTGAGATTTTTTGCGACCCAATCACGATCGGCCTCGGCAGATAATCCGCCTGCAGAAGCTAAAGCATCAGATATTCTACTGTCTGCTGCCAGTTCATAAACTCCAGGAACTAATACTGCTCCCTCCATGTCGACTTTTAATTTAGTTTGAGCTGAAGATGTGGCACCAGAGGTAAACTGCACTTCGGCTGTCGGCGTAAGATTTTTAGCCAGAAGTACGATTGCGGCTAAAAGAAGAATAATACCTAATCCCCCGAAGATAAGCGGAAATTTGTAGAAATTTAAAGTCTTACTTATTCTTTCAGTATCTATAAATGGTCTTTCTGTTTCCGAAGAATTTTCCCCAGGCATTACTTATGTATACCACCATCTTTCGATTAACACAATTTGCCTTCTTGACAGGGTCGGACCCAGAGACTTATAGTATATCAATGCCTGCGAAAAACAGTCTGAAGCTCTATATTGAAAATGGGTATTACCATATTTACAATCGTGGGGTTGAAAAGAGAGATATATTTCTGGACGAAAAAGACTATATTATGTTTCTCTATCAATTGAAGTATTACTTAGGAATTGCCAAAGAAGATGATATTAAACAAAAAAAGAGAAGTCTTCGATCTGAAGTAGTGTTGCTGGGATATTGCTTAATGCCTAATCACTTTCATCTTTTTATTAAACAATTATCAAAAACTGGAATGACAAAATTAGTCCGTGCTATCTGTACGAACTATGCATGCTATTTCAATAAACGTTACAATCGTGTTGGAGGTCTTTTTCAAGGAAAATACAAGGCGGCTCTTATTGAAAATGAACCAAATCTACTCCATGTATCTAGGTATATTCACATAAATCCTCTGGAATTGGATAGGGTCGGACCCTGGAAAGGGTCCGACCCTCTTGGACAGTATCCCTACTCTAGTTATAGTTTTTATCTTGGATTAAAAGCTGCCGATTGGTTAAATTCAAATGAAATTTTAGGTTACTTTAAATCTGCACAAAAAATCCATTTAAGAGATATTCTCTCTTATCAAAGTTTTGTTGAAGATTATCCAGTAGATTCAAAGGACTATATTAAAAATTTAGCCTTGGAATAATCCGTTACAGGGTCCGACCCAGAGACTTATAGTGAGAGGCAGACGAGGCTGAATGAAGCTTGACCTGAGACAATATCGTTAGGAGTTACTATTGCCAATCCTGAGAACAAAAGCTTTTTATTCTTCCAATTGCTCATAATCAAACTAATATATTATTATACCTTAATATATCAATTCAACGAACTCAGCCTTGATTATTTATTCAAAATATTATAGGATAAGATTATAACTAGGAGAAATTAAAATGCCACCCAGTCAGGAAAGGTCAATTATTAGCGATTACGATAGAAGTTCATGTTTACCATGTATGGCAATAGTTTTGGCGGTTTCTTTAAATTGCGCTATTTTGTACTTCGGATTAAAAAATATTTTCTCTGAGAGCAGGAGACTGCCAACCCCGGAACCACCCTCAAGACCCGGCTTGCAAATTACTCCTCCGCCGGATTATTTACCTCCCCCTGTACCTGGAATTGGTGGAGGTTAACCTTTAGAACAATCTGTTTATGTTGGGTAACCTTAGCTGCAGGCGTCGCTGACGATTTGGAGTCTGGGGTCCGACGTATAGCTATACTATTATTGGATCGGACAACTTCTTTTGCTACCACAACACCTTAATACATAGTAATCCACCGGGTTTTCACAATTCAGGGTGTTGGAAAAATTTTGGGTAACGTTTTAGTTATTGCACTGCTTTTTTAGTAGGACAAGGAGCAAATTCACACTTTGGAGGTACACGGCCAACTGATGAACCGTCAGGACAAAGCTTAGCATCTTGGGTACAGGCAACAATTGAGGGCTGCTGACTTGTAATTTGCCCAGATATCATACCTGCAAGTCCTATCCAATCTATTTGAACTCGGTATCCACCTACAGGTCCTTTGGTGAATTGCAAAATCAGTTGATCAAATTTAACAATCTCTTTATTGCTGAAATCAACTATGTATTCATGTAGTTGTCCGTCAACTGGTCCCGCAATTGTAACAGGTTTCTCCCAGTTACCTTTGTCAGCTTTCTTATAGTAAATAGTAAATAAAAAGTCAGATTTGATCGGAGTCGTCTCTAAACTCCCGTTTTTCTGGTCCTGGGTTCCTAGAGTTTTCTCGAGTGTTGGTGAATTTACAGCCATGCGTATTTTAAATTTCTTATCTCCAGGAGGAAGTGTTGTATTTACATCTTCCTTTTTGAGATGAGGATTTTTATTTTTGGCCGAAACAGCAGCCCAAAGGAATCCGTTTTGTACTTCGACTTTTTCCAGACTGTTTGCGCTCCATCCCTCACTACTTCGTCCATTAAATTCCCATTTTTTATAAATAGTTTCCATCCCTCTAGCTTGGGATCGCTGATCTGTGGTCTGGTTTTCTACTCCAACAACTAGTAAAAATAAAATAGAAAATATTGTTCCAAGTGATAGATATAGAAGTTTATTCTTTTCTTCAAACATAGGCAGTTAAGTTATATATCAAGCATTGCACAACTACTTATTTATTGTCAATATAGTGGATAAACGTTCGAAGCCTATTTTCTTACAATTTTCATACAAAGTTTTTATAGTTTTTTTGTAAAAGGCCTGTAGCCTTAATATAATGATATATATTTTGTGCTATTCCAAATACTTTGCTGGAAAGAAAAAATACGTGTTTCATTTTTTGATTCCAAAACAAACTATCGATCAAGCTAAGAATTTACTGAGGATGCTTTTGCTTTCATAAATCAGTTCAATTGTTATATTACAAAATTTATAAGCTTCCCGGGTACAAAGATAACTTTGCGGACTGTCTTTCCTTCTAAATACTTGCTCATGTTTTAAACTTCTTCACCTCATTACGTTCCAAAAACCACTTTATAATCAGTTGAACTTCGCTTTCACCTTCTTACTATCCAATATTTTATTTGTTATTATTGATAAAGGAATAATATAAGTAGTAAGATGAAAAATCCTAGATATATTTTCTTACAAAAAACACTAGCAGTTTTTCTGCCTATTATAGCTTCGGTATATATTATCCGAGTTCCCCTATTTGGTTTACTTTCTTTCCTCTATTCCGGCCTTCCCTTCTTGGGCGGAGGAAGTGAATCAACTTTATTGCAATTAGCCACTTTTATCTTAGTCATCATTTCTTATGTATTGCCAGTGTGGGGTTATTTTATCGTTATGTGGAAAACTAAAAAATTAAATGTAACCTCAAAATATAGGCATTTTATTATAGGGCCCTTTATCTTATTATCCCTTTTTCTAACTCAGTTAATCTTATTAATCTATCCTTTATTTGAACCCATCCTGGAAGCAAGGAGATGGAATAGTATACAGACGGAAAGATGCGAAAATAAAAATGGCGACAACGAATACTCTTATTCTATAAAGCCTGACGATAAAGAAGGAAAATGGTTATTTTCATGTAAAGAAGGAAAATTTCATGGCTCTTTTAAAATTATTGAGGATGGATACTTAAAGCGCGAAATAGAATATCAGACCGGTAGAAAAGTGAAAAGTACCAGGTATGACAATCTTGGAAATGTTTATTCTGTTTCTGATTTTAAAACAAAAGAAGGCCTCTTGTATAAACATTTCCCGAGTGAAAGCAGTGAAGAAGAAAACCTGATTTATAGCCAAGGCCCAAAAGAGAAGGAGAAGACTAGAGATTTGGAAAGGCAACTTACTCGATGTAAAAACAAGGATGGCGAGAATAGAATTTACTACAACAATTCAGATAATTTATTTATGCAATTTTCATGTAAAGAAGGGAAGTTTGATGGAACCTATTACGAATATTTTTCAAGTACTTATGGAGGTGGGGTACGATTTGAGGAAAACTATAGTGAAGGCTTTAGAGAAGGCTCATTTAAAATTAATAATTCGGATGGATCGTTAGATTACGAAGCTTACTATAACAACGGTGATTTAGTCTGGGAAAATAGGTATTAGGGTCTTTACTAAACTACAAAATTTATAAGCTTCCCAGGGACGAGGATCACTTTACGAATTGTTTTCCCCTCCAAATACTTCGTCACCTTCTCTGATTTTTTTGCTTTTTCTTCTATATAATTTTGCATTTTGATTTTTGCATTTTGAATTTCTAATGTATCTCTCACTTTCCCATTCACCTGAACAACTATAGTCATCTCCTCTTCAACTAAATACTTCGGATCATAGGATGGCCAGGGCTGTAAGTGGACTGATGTCCAACTTTGAACTAAGGACTTAGAACTTAGCACTTTGGTTTTTTGTTCTTGGTTCTTGGTTCTTAGTTCTTGGTTTACTTTCTGCCATAGTTCCTCCGTCATATGCGGCGCAAAAGGAGCCATCATTAAAATCAAATTCTTAATATTTTCCAGTGTTATATGTTCTATGTTATCTGTTATATGATTTATATATTCCATGAGGTGGGCAACAGCAGTGTTAAATTTCAGATTCTCCAAATCTTCCGTGACTTCTTTGATTGTCCTGTGCATGAAACGAACCAAGGACTCAGTACTTTGCTCACTATTATATTTTTGATTTTTGATTTTTGATTTTTGATATTCCAGAACCAGCCTCCAAACTCTCCCCAAAAATCTATACATACCGGCAATCCCTGTATCACGGAAATCACCACCCATATCAAAAGGCCCCAGGAAACGAAGATAAGTTCTCAAGGTATCCGCTC
>Ga0213870_1000745_pt1 | contig 15215 bp, 16 predicted proteins | sample WICALVC2017_Meta_FD_160119 | JGI IMG/M metagenome (GOLD analysis project Ga0213870, IMG submission 160119) | Freshwater microbial communities from subterranean cave lake in Wind Cave National Park, South Dakota, United States - WICALVC2017 | ecosystem: Environmental > Aquatic > Deep subsurface >... | reverse complement strand
TCACTCGAGACGTAGCTCTGATGAAGAAGATCAGAAAGTACATCAGCGTGACTGCGCCGGAATACATTCTCTAGAGCTGGCTAAGTGTTCTGGTCGCCAGATTATCTCGGCTAATGGGTACCTATCTGACCTTTCATTTTCACGGATCTTTCAACCCATCTAAACACTTGTAGCCCAACCAAAAGCATCGCTATGCTCAATCCAATGACCAACAGGAATTCCAAGCTCCAATTAATCAGAGTAGGGGACTCCACCGCTGCGAACTTGATCATATCTGCATAGTATGTGAACGGTATGGCTAAAGAAACTAACACGAACGGGAAAGGCAACAACGTAACTGGGAAGAAAACTCCCCCAAATATGATCAGCATAAAGAGCAGGAAATTGGCTATTGCGTTGAAGGCCTTCAGCTTGAAGGCCACTGCTGCAAATATTAAGCCGAATGCTAGAATAGCCAGTTCGAACAGTCCTATCGATATGAGAAGAAGTAATGGGTTAGCAATCCTAATCGACAGTCCTCCCAACAGAACTATGACTAAGCCTGTATAGCCTACCACCAAGGAATCTGTCAGCAAAGTTCTAGCCCACTTACCAACGATAAGCGTCAACCTGCTAACAGGAGCCATGAAGACCTGCTCTATAGTTCCTTCAAGCTGCTCGTTTCGAACCGACTGTCCAATACCCCAAATGCTAGTGTTGAAGAGAATGACGAAGACGAAGCCCCAATAGAAATAGCTGATTATGTCTGCTTTCGGAGCTGACGTAGCCCCTGAGCCTACTGGTGCGAAGAGAAACATAGCAAGGGCGAAGAACAAGAACCAGAGCGGAGTTGTTATGAATTCGCTCGCTATCCAGGAAGGATATCTTAGGTAAGTCCTAAGGTCCTTTATGAAGGACGCTCTGAATTCTCCTATGATTTTCAAAAAACGCTCAGAACTTTGATAGATCGCCCGTCACACTCGCTCGACGTTCAAACCTCTTGAAGAAATAGTAGCCTAGCAGCGGGTATGCTACTGCCATGGCTCCAAGAACGATGAAGTGGCCGTAAAGATCAACCAGACTCTTGTTAAAGAGAATAATTAGTCGCATATCCTCTATTACGTAAGTCTGGGGGATGCTCCTTGACACTACTTGTACCCAGCTCGGAAGCACACTGACCGGATAGTAAGTCCCCGCCACTATGGCAAAGATCATGTTGACCATCTGCGTGAATGCGTATGGCTCTTTGAAGCGTATAACTAATCCTGAGAAAACGGAGGCTATTCCGAACATTGGTATAAGACCGAGAATCAACGTTAACATGGCGATCAGAAGTCTTGTGAGGGAGCTAGGTTCCAACACCAACACAGTGCCGAAGATGACGCCCAAGAAAATCAGAGCCGAAATGACGATATGAGCTAACGCTACACCAACAAGTAATAGGAATCTGTTAATGGGAGCAAGGAAGTTCTGCTCAAGCGTCCCCTTGATTTGCTCGTTCCTGAGAGCCGAGCCGAGATCCTCGATAACAACCCATGTCATAATCCAAATCGCCGAGCCAAGGATCTGATACACGAAGAAGTTCGTTGTACCAGTTCTCTGAAAGAAGAACTGAGATGCATTAGGTCCGCCGACGAAGCTTCCCATGCTCGACAGCATGAATGTGAACATGAGTGGCGTAGCGAACAGGAATGCTAAGTTACCAGGGTAGCGGGTATAGTGTCTCAGCTCCTTCATGAATATCGCCAAGAGCGCTCCAGTTCCCCTTGGCAAACTAGTCACGCAACCCCCTCCCAGTCAATTCGATGAATACATCCTCTAAGGTCGGCTCCACGAAACTAACTTTCGTGATTCCTATATCTCTTCTTACAAGAGCTTGTAGTATGCTCGGAAGAACCTCCTTTCCTTTGTCAGCATGGATCTTGATGACCCCGCTATGAGCGGCAGAATCATTCACTAGCGCAACGGCATCGAGGACATCTGTGAAGGTCTTCAGCCTCTCAACAATCTCCGGTTGAATGTTTCTAGCTTCGATCTCTACGATGTCGCTAGACTTTACTGACTGCTTTAGGGCGCTAGGAGCAGCCATAGCGATAATTTTGCCGCGATCGATGATAGCGACGCTGTCACTCAGCTGATCTGCTTCTTCCATGTAGTGTGTAGTGAGAAGAATTGCGTGACCCTTTTTCTTCAGCTCTAGAATTATCTCCCTGATCAACCTTGAGGATTGAGGGTCAAGACCTAAAGTGGGCTCGTCCAGCAACAATACCGGAGCATTGTGAAGCAACGCTTTGACGAAGGAGAGCCTGATCCTCATGCCTGTGGAATAATTCTCTACGAAAGTGTCAGCCCTGTCCTTCAGACCTACCAAATCGAGCAGATACTCAATCCTCTTGGCAGACTCCTTTCTATCCATGTGATACAGCGCTGCAAAGTATTCTAGGTTCTCCTTTCCGGTGAGCTTCCAGTAGAGAGTCCTTTCGCCCGTCAGCATTACTCCAAGATTCTCTCTAACCTTCTCCGGTTTCTTGACTACGCTGAACCCGTTGACAAAACCATCTCCAGCAGTCGGTTGTATCAGAGTACAAAGCATCTTGATCATTGTCGTTTTCCCTGCGCCATTAGGACCTAGCAACCCAAGAATCTCTCCCTCTGACACTGTGAAGCTAACACCATCTACTGCTGTGATGCTCTTCGCCACTCTATTGAAGATACGACCCTCCTTGGTCTCGAAGACCTTTGATAAGCTCTGCACTTCAACGAGTGGCAACGAACTGCTTTCCGGCCCCTCCCGACTTTTGTGTATATTTAACAGTCTCCGAACGGTTCTAGCTCCGCAGCCATAAATACAGTTGAAATTTCTCTCCGTACGATAGGATTTGCCAACAAAACAGCAGAATGGGCCCGCAGCCGTTGAGGTAGTTCACTTCGCTGACCCATGGTGCTGGTGGAGTTGGGGTCTAGAACCAATCATCAGGCGCCTCAAGGAAGTTTATGGAGACCAGATCAAGGTGACCTACAAGATGGCTGGGTTCGGTCACCATATCCACGAGTGGAGACAGGATTATGATGTCGTCGAAGATCAAGCACTGTTGGCATGGATTAATCATAGCATCTCACTGACAAAGATGCCGTTTGATCCTCATTATATTTTGAAGGCAAAGGTTGAGAGTACTTGGCCTTCCTGTATCGCCGTCAAGGCAGCCCAGCTTCAGAGCGAAGAGCTGGGTGATCGCTTCTTTCGCAGAATGATGGAAACTATTCAGGTAGAGGCCAAGAACGGCTCTGAGGAGGAAGTGTACCTTCGCGTTGCAGAAGAAGTAGGCCTTGATGCCGCGCAGCTAAGGAAGGATGCCAAATCGAGGAAGGCCGTGGAACTGTTTGAGGAGGACATGAAGGCCATGAACGTCAGCTTCCTTACATTAGTAATTGTCAACAGGCGCAACGGTAGGAGCAAGGCAGTTGGTGAGGTTTTCACCTCGCATCCATACGAGGAAGCTGTAGACGAGCTTTCAGGAGGAGCCTTAAGAAAGAAGGCGCCGACAGATATCCTCGAATATCTTGAACGTCATCGACAAGATATCGTTCCCGCGAAGGAGATAGCCGAGGTATTCGGAACGTCGGAGCAAGACGCGGCGAGACGATTGGATGTCTTGGCCAAGGGGAACTTGCTCGGAAGACGAACATTCGGCTTCGGCGGGGGATTCTGGACGGCTGCTGATGGCCGCGGAATGGCGGACAAGATGACCGTGGAGCAGGTAAATGCTGCTCATGTATCAAGCTCCATAAAAATTACGTCCGAGACGGACATGCATGATGTCATCACCAATGCTGTGAAAGGACTGTACACAGAAGTGGCTGTAAACCCTGATAAGACCTACCATTTCCCCCTAGGGAGAAAGGCAGCGCTCTTCGTAGGCTATCCTCAAGGGGAGATTAAGCGGATTCCAGAATCAGCAGTAGAATCATTTGCCGGAGTGGGCTACCCTCATGTAAGTAATGCCATCAAAGCTGGTGATACCGTTCTAGACGTAGGGTCAGGATCTGGCACCGATGTGTTAGTCGCCTCACTTCGCACAGGACCAAAGGGTAAGGTGATCGGCTTGGATTTCACTGACGCCATGATCGAAAAGGCACGGACCAACATAGCTAACATGGGAGCAAAGAATGTCAAGATTGTAAAGGGCGATGCCACCAAGATACCGTTGGACGATGAGAGCGTCGACGTAGTATCCAGCAATGGTGTTCTGAACCTCGTGCCTGAAAAGAAGAAGGCCTTCCAAGAGATCTACAGAGTTCTTAAACCAGGTGGAAGGATTCAGATTGCGGATATTGTAGTCGAGAAGGATGTCCAGAAAGCTTGTGGTCTAATTCCCCAGTTATGGGCAGACTGCATCGGAGGGGCTGCGGTCGAAGAAGACTACCTGAAGCTCATCAAGGACGGCGGGTTCAAGGATGCACGGATCGTCGATAGGCTAGATTATTTCGCTGAGAGCCCATCTGATAACACGAAGCGCCTGACAAAAACGTTTGGAGCACAAACTATCGTTGTAACTGCTACCAAACCTGCCTAGATATTCACATCCTAGACAACGCAAGAAGACACTCGATCAGAGTTTACTTCCGAACTTCATTTCTTCCGGAAATACTTTTTCAGAGGTTCCCAGTAGAAATCAATCCAGCCCTGCCGATATGATTCCGCTTGCTCCGCTGGAACTTTTGAATGCACCATAGTTAATTCAGTGCCCCCTTTTTTCTCCTTGAATAAGAATTCCACTATTGATGGAGGATAACCAGCAGGCCATTCAGTGGTTTTCCATTCTTGAACTATTCTCTTACCCTTCTCCAATTTCAGATTCTTTCCAAAAATATATCCGTCCCATGCTGTGAACTTTCCCCCGACCCTTGCTTCGGATGTTGCCTTTGAACCGGTAAAGGCCGCATGCCTCTTTGCGTTTATGAAAGCGTCATAAACCTCTTCAGGTCTGGCAGGGATAAACTCACTCTGTTCAATAGTTTTTGTTCTCCCCGTGATGTTAATCGCCCTCTCCTTCTTTCTCTGTAGCGTATATGGCCTCGAGGACGTGGCAGATAAGGGTTAGAATTAGATCAACTTCGCATGGACGAGAGGAAGCAAGAAACTTCGACTACTTATTGGCACGATCTCGGCCTTCACGTGGATACCGCTGAAATCCTATTGGAGTTAGGAATAGCTTCAGTTTGACGATGACCCTTTAAGATCCTAGGGGGAAGTTGAAGGTCTATTTAGAAGGCTCTTTAATCCATCCCGAGATTCCTGGCTCTCCTACGGTTTCCGAAGTGCATTCTCATAGCTTCTCCTAACAAAAGACATGCTCTGATCTAGGTGTCTTGCGTGTTTGATGGGTACTCTCAACCAGTTCTGGACAGTTTTGTCACTGGCTGCAAAGAAGGCGGTTTCGTGCTGATGGGATAACTTCTCCCTCTCAGCAGGAGTGAGCTGGGTTATCACTATGCCATTTGTCACAAGGAACGCAAAGAGCTTGCCATTCGCCTGATAGCTGGGACAACCGAACATCTTCTTTGTGCTTACCTCTAGCCAGCGGAGAATTCTCTTCTCGAATCTTAGTCTCACATCCTTCATGTTCTCTTCTAAATAATACTTCATGGATTTGACGAACCCTACTTGCTAGGCTCGATTCTAAGAGAGCTCTTAAACTCCTCGTCATGAGCCAAGGACGAATAGAATGTGGCGTAGCAAACAGTCACGAATGAGATATCAGCGCTCCCCCTGAGTAGGGAGACCCAGCATTCAGCTAGGAGCGTTGGAGTTCGCGAGAGTTCTTAGTCTTGACATACTTTGAGGCCGCCTTTGCCAATTGCGTATCGTCTGTGACTAGAATTAGGCTTCTACTCTTTGCAGCATAGATGTAAGCCGCGTCATAGTATGAGAGCCTCTCATCAAGTGCGAGCTTCATTACCTCAGCTGGTTTCAACTCTTCAAATGGTAGGGTTCGCATCTTTGCTATCAGCCTTGAGATGATTTCTATGAGGGACCTTGCCTCCTCCAAGGCTATCTTCTTTTTGAGTAGACAGAGTTTCCAGACTGCGTTGCCGCACTCATAGAACATAAGATCAAGGGTCGCGTGACCTTTTACTAGGTTGACAGCTTCTTCGCCTGACTGAACAGCCACGTTAACTATGGCGCTAGCGTCCAAGAGTTCGATTTACCTTTCCTCCCTAGTAGAGCGCACCGCTGTCACCACGTCCCTGGGAGAAATCTTTCCTTTAAGGGAACGACTTAACGTACGCAAGGCATCGCGCAACTCCATTTCCTCGCGCTTAAGAACCTCTTCCTCCAACGCACTCCTCACAACCTCACTGACCCTCACGCCATACCTAGCCAAAAGCTCCTTGAGTGCCTTGGGGATCTTCGCAGATACAGTAGCCGAAGCCGTCATGGAGTAATACATCGCGGTAATACCATTTAAGTCTTACGAAAGCTTCGGCATCCTCAGAGGACACCGGTCGCCTGGGGATAAGTGCTTCGCGCGACGAGCCTTTAGAGCTTGATTATCTCGCCCCTGATCTCCTTCTCGATGTGGAGGATTCCGAAGGTCTTCTTCAAAGCCGGAAAGGTACCTGTAGCGCTTCCAGCGTTGAAGTAGAGTACGTCGCCAACCTTTTCATGCTTCGCTTGATGTGTGTGACCGTAAATCAGCGCATGAATATCCTTAAACTTCGGTCTTAGTCTTTTCTCTATTCCAAAGGGAGCGCCTCCCTCTGCAGGATGATTCACACCTATCCTAAAGCCTTCGAATTCTAGGTTATGTATTGCTGAAAGCTCTTTCCTGATATCCCACGAGTCCATATTTCCATAAACTCCTCTGAAGTTGCCCAGCTTGCGGAGGTCATCAAGAAGTTTCTTCTCTGTGTAATCTCCCGCATGAACGATCATATCCATTCCTGAGAGCTCATCAAGTAGCTTCTTTGGTAGGCGGTCCAGGGAATTCGTATGCGTGTCTGAAATGACGCCTATCTTCATCGGGCTCTTCCTATCATGGATGCTGATGGTCTATAAATCATCTAGGGATGGGCACCGGAAGGCAATCGAAGTCATTGATAACTTGTGCGAGGCAAAACTTCTAAGAAGTTGATGCATGATAAGATTCTTATCATATTGTGAGACGTGTGTTGTCTCATGTTAGCTTTTAGCGCAAAGTGGATTCAACCTATACTTTCAGGTAAGAAGACTGTCACACTTCGAAAGTGGCCATCTCCACGGGTCAAACTGGGTGGCGTTTACGATGCAGTAACGATAGGCTTTCCTCGCAAGACCTTCGCGAAGGTCAAGGTTACCGGATTAAGCAAGATCAAAATACGTGAAGTCGATGATGCGCTCGCAAAGAGAGATGGCACAGAGTCAGTTGAGGTAGTTCGTGCCTACTGGATGAAACAGGGCTTCAACTTGAATAAGGAGCTTTGGCTGGTAGAATTCGAAGTTCAGAAGCCGGTCAGCTAACGTGATACAGTCTTCGAGCCTTTGCTGGCACTCCCAATGCTACCACGAATATCGGGCTAAGCCCTTCGGAATTTGGTGAGAAGAATTCCGTAATATCGTCATCGTAGAAAGTGATACCTGTGGCGCCCAGTCCAAGCGCATAGGAGCAAAGGTACATCTTGCCACCCACTATCCCAGCTTCAAGCTGGACAGCACGATAGCCCCTATTGCCAAATCTCTGTAGAACTTTTTGTAAATCAGACATGAAGAAGACCACTGCTGCCGCATCAGCAGCAAGGTCTTGCTCAAGGCAAAGGTAGCCAGCCCAAGGGCGAAAACCTCCTTTCTTCAGTAATTTGAATGCTCTTCCAGAAGCAGAATAGTAGAAGGCTCCCGCGGGTAATTCCTCTACAGCGTTTATGATGAGGAAGATATCGAGCAGGGTATCTTTGGGCACAGCCAAGAAGTCCGCTGGAACTCCCCGAGTTGAGTAGTCAAATATTGTCGAGAACTGAGGAAAAGTAACTACGTCTTGAGAGAATTTACGAGTGGAGCCCCTCTTTCGAATCACCTCTCCCAAACTCCCAGCTGGCCATTGATCCTCGCTTAGAACTCTCATTGGGAAGGAAGTTTGATGATCTTCGGGCAGATTCTTCTGCCTCAGCTCAGAAGGAGTCCAAGAGCTAAGTTCCCCTATCTCCGTGAATGATGAGGCAGAGTGTAGCTGACGAATTTCAGGATAATCAGCCTCGTTTCGTGAGAGAGGCCGGACTTCATGCCTGATTGGTTCTGGGGAACTAACTAGAGGTTCAGAAGCCAAGTTATTAGAAGCTTCAAGAGGCACAACGCACAAGCTTCCTTCGTGTTCGCCATCTATCCCCAAAATATTGTTCACTATTGGATCCAGGAACGCGCAGATGACCTTCGATTTCACGCGAGTTGCGTAGGCTGTAGCCAGAAGGTTGGCTAGGATTGTGCCAGCATCCCAGAAGCAATACCTGTAAGAGCGAGCCTGATACTTCCAAGCGCTCCTCCAGAAGATGGCTGTCATGATGATGCTGGCGGGCGCTTGGGCAATCTCGCTACTGCCGCCTGCAGACCTTGCGAGTTCAAATCTGTAGTCCCCTTTCCGCAGGAGTCTAAGCACAAATTCAGCTGGGTTAAAGTGGTAAACACCTACTTCCAAACCGGTGATTTCGTTGCAGATGACGTAGAATTCTACGGGGTAAAGAGCACCAGCTGAAGCTGCGGCGCGAAAATGGAAGTGGCCTCCTTGGAATTTTATCTTTCTTGTCAAACCTCCAGAGAAGTAAAGAATCTGCGCAAGCTTCATGATGTCGAGAGACTCTCTTTCATCTAGATGGAGATCAAAGGCTCCGACCGCGTTAAGCGGTTTTTCTTCCGGTGAAGAAAAGTCCCGAGGCATGCTGATGCCCTCCAGCTTGGGATAAATTTTGGAAATCTCGGGTTTGTTATCCCAGTCCAGAAAATGTCCGCCAGTTCTGACGCTCACGTAAGAGTGTTTGGTAGCGTTGTGATAAGAAAGTGCGATATCAATGTCCCTATTGCTCATTCCTTCTTGATTTTCGTACCACAGATAGATTAGGCTACCCTTTCAAACGCCTTTGAAAGACGCTGCTGTCATGAAAGTGCTCTGAACCCTTAAAAGATGTCTCCAAAGATGCTGCGCCATTTGAGCGGCAGAACAAAGCTCGAGGAGCAGATCTTCGATGTCTGGGAGGATTTGAGTCCTTCCACGGCATTCCGTGCTGGTCTGGACGATCGCGCTGGCAGATTCTTTGTGCCCTCCGAAGAAGCAGTTAGCACCATGATAAGGAGGATGAGAGAGCTCAAAGCAAGTGCTGAGAATGATGTTCAAAGGAAGTTTCTAACGTCCTTGGAGAGGGGGCTTCTGTTCGACGAGCCTCAAACAATTGTCGATGGTGCTTTCACCGCTTTCTTTGATCATATCGCGAAGGAAGGGGTCAATGCCAAGCATCTGATTTCATTGTCCGATCGCGCAGACAAGGCATTAGATGCATTTCTCAAGCGAGTTACCAAGAAGAAATGGTCGACCGGAGTAAAAGTGCTTACCATCCTAAGATGCAATGGTTTTCTGGAATTGCTTGAAACCATCAGAAAGCAAACCAAAGATCTGGATCTCCAGAAAAGGATGGTTGAACTTCAGACCACTGTTAAGCAGTACAGAAGACACTTCGCGGTGAAGGGTGTCAAAGAAGCCAGTTTTGAGGAAGTCTTCCCTATCTTCAGAAGGACCAAAGAAGATTTGGGAAGAAGGAAGTTTTACGCTACTTTTCTAAAAGAGGCTTTCGATTATGCCGAGAGTCCAGAAGAACTGGAGGCTAGGGGCCTACGTTGGCTGAATACAGATCTGCCGAAATTTAAGCAGCTTGCCAAAAAATTGGCAAAGATCTACAGGGTGAAACCCGAGTCTAAGTACATCAAAGAGGCCCTCAAGAAGAAGAGTCCTGTTAAGCCTGACCAATTGGTGAAATTCACCAAGGAACTGCGCACGAGGTTTCTGCCTTGGATCAACAAACGCCTGCTAAGGGTGAATCCTGGGTATGATACTCGCATCATAGAAACTCCACCTTACCTCGCAGGAATTTACCCCACCGCGGGTGTACTGCCCTACAATTATTTGAAAGGAAGGCCCTTCCAGATCTACTTTATTACCACAGATCCAAAGAGAGATCCGCCTACCGGCCTAGGCGATTTGATGCAGCTACTGGTCCATGAGGAATACGGTCACTGTGTTAACTACTCCAATTCTGCGGTTTGCTATGTTGCAAAACCCAGCTTGACTGAAATGCTAGATTCACTTCTGATGGCTCCTGTCACCGAAGGCTTCGCGTTCTACCTTGAGAAAGAGTTCGTCCAACTCTTCAATGATCTTGTGAATGGAAAAGACAAGTCGGAGGAAGGTAGGGCGCTCCTAAAGTTTCTCAGAAAACATGTTGATCCAAAAAAGCTTGCGCTAGAGAACGACTTCATTATTCGGGACTGGAGTATTACCCGATACCTCAGAGTCATTGGAGACGCTAGGATAAACTCCGGAAAGCAGAGTTTAGCTGAGTTCGTTGAGTGGGCAAGCAAAAGGACTGGTCTAAGTGAGAGTAGGGTCTACCACCAGATCTTTCCCGCACATGAGGGCATAGCCCCAGGTTATGCAACATGCTACGCAGTAGTCGGTGAGCGGATCAGAGAACTAAAGAATGAGGCTGTAAGGAAAGGCAAAGATGCGGTCGAATTCAATACCTACGCGAATGGAATTGGCTTTCCGGCCAGAACGATTTTCGAGGAGAAGCTCAAGAAGTTCATCAGCAACTAGTGCTAGGTTACAAAGTGCCGCGCCAATGCTGAATAGTAGCATTGGTGTCCTTTAGTGTTGTGTAGAAGCCGTAACGGTGAGCTATGAGGGGACTAATCCACTCTTAAGCCCGCTTCCTGTCAATACTAAGATGACCCTGCTGTCCTCGCTTATCTTCCCACTTCTTACCAACTTCTGCCAACCTCCATATGCTACAGCGCCGCTCGGTTCTACGTAGATTCCCCACTTGGCCAACGCCTGCGTGGCCTCGAGAATTTCGTGCTCTTTCAGTACAATACAATCTCCTTTCACATCACGTAATGCTGAGGCCATTTCATCCAGCCTCGGCGGATTATCTGATATCAGGGCGTCCGCTACGGTTCTCTGATTTCTGCGCCGCCTGTAATCTTTGCCTTGATATGCGTGATAGACTGGAGACACGTTCAGTGGTTGGACCCCTATTATCGTGGGAATCGCCCTGATAGTACCAGCCGCCGCCATCTCCTTGAAGCCCTTAACGACACCAAGCAGAAGTACGCCAGCAGACACTGGTAGGAAGACGTGCTCTGGCGAGTTCCATGAGAGCTGCTCGGCGATTTCATATGCAAGGGTCTTGATTCCCTCAATGAAGAAGGGGTTCCATACATGGCTGACGTATAGTCCTCTTGCTTTCTGAGCTGCCCTTGACACTCCATCTCTTGACCCGCGAATCCTATGAAGCCCTGCCCCGTACGCCTCTATTTGCTTGGCTTTCGCTTCAGAAACCTTCTGAGGTGTATAAACTTCGCATGCCAATCCTGCCCTTGCGCTATAGGCCGCGACTGAGGCACCTGCATTGCCTGAGGAGTCCTCTATCAGCCTCTTCCTTACCTTCAGCCTTCCAACTATAGTAGAGAGCATGGCTGAGGACCCTCTGTCCTTAAAGGAGCCAGTTGGCATCACATAGTCGAGCTTCAGCATTGTGTTACCGTGATTGAGTGAGATGAGGGGAGTTAGACCCTCACCCATGGAGATCAGTCTCTCCCCTACAAAAGGTAGCATGCTTCGATAGCGCCACATGGAATAGTCAGACTCCAGAATCTTTCTCTTGTCAAACGGGACCCTCACATCGGTCGTTAGAGGACTACCGCATTCTCTGCAGCGCCAATCCAGTTCATTTCTGGAAGGCTCCCGACATTTCGTACAGAGTACCTCGAAGGTCGGTTGTTCCATCAGCATCAACCTTTTCTGGGCACAGCTACTTCCCAGGACACACCCCTATAAACTGAGGTTGTAGATTTCAAGACCGCTATCGGCCAAGACCGCTATCCGGGGGAGTTCACAACCTTACTTTTGCTCACGAAGTTTGTATCGGATTTTCCTGACCTGTTTAGCCTTCACCGTACAGCTCTTCAGCGCCCTTGATGCAAAGAAACGTAAGCGGGTTGCTCTCCACTGTCAGAAACTGGTGTACCGTATTAGACGGCACGAAGACCGCATCTCCAGGCTTCACTTCCATTTCCTGATCACCTACTCTTGCCAATCCTCTTCCCTCCAGAATGTAGACTTGATGCTCGTAAGGATGTCTATCAAGGGGTGTGTAACCACCTGCCTCTACTGTATAGTGTCTCAGGAAGAACTTCTGAGCCCCATCGACCCTATCTATCAGGTATTTCACCAGAACTTTGTGGGCACCTTGCTTCTCTAGAGGTTTAGCCTCTTTCTGGTGGACGTTAATCGTGAACATCGTAATGTTCATGTCACAAGTTGTATTAGAACCTTGATGCGTGTAGGACTTGTTGGGAACAGCAACACAGGAATTGGAATTTGATCGAGATGCTTCTCAGGTGGAGGAAGCCGGATAAGTAACAAACTCCGTGGAACAATTAGGGCATTTCCAATAGTATCGCAAAACCGTATTGGAGGCACTCCTTACCTCTTCCTCTAAGCTACCCTCAGAGCTACACTTAGGACAAGTTCCCTTTGGCATCTCTATTGCATGCTTTTTCGGATTAGAGAATTAACCATTCTTCTTGTGCTACCACTCACAGTGCATGGTAGCAATGACGGTGTTCTATCTTCAGACTTTGCTGATTACTTATGTGAAGCTCTTCGCTGCAAACATGTTTGACACTGACACAGGCTTCTCAGGAATTCGAATGAATATGCTCCGAATCTGTGTCCGTCGCTCCACTCAAAAATCAAGGCATATCGACCAACAGGACTTACCGAGAGCGGGTAGAGATTTTTGGTACCAATCTCAATTATGGGGAGATTGGAGGCGCGGCGCACCTCACATTGAGCACAAGGACAGTTTTCTCTAAGATAGTCTAGGTCATAGAGGCTTTCATGACCATCATCCCAAGTTATGGTGAATTGATGGTGACCTATCCTTTGCATAGACGTTGGCTGCATCCGCTGGATTTTGGAGACAGGTCATCAGTTAAAAACGGCTTCCTGCCCAATACTAAGTCGCTTCTTCATGCTCTGCCTTGCTACGCAAAGAATTTAGAGTATATTCTGAGGAACCGTTAGCTAACGGGAGAAGCCCTCGTGAACAGTATAATCTCAACAAGATAACTTGGGGAGGACTTCAGCTGGTACTCGCTTTAGTTATTTTGGGAGTAATCGTCGCTCTCTTAGGAGTGGTCTTCATACTGCAGAGCAAGGGAAGAGTAGGACCGTCCTATTCCTTCATGGTAAACAATCCTGACTGGACTCCGTACGGTTTGATAACGGTATTAATTGGATTTGTATTGGTCGTTTCGGGCCTAATTCTTTCATAGGATAGTTTTTACGGGAAGGACGGATCTTTCCAATCTCAATGGAGTGATCGTGCTTGTCTAATGATACGATAGCTCAGATGATGATGGAACAGAGGAAGGAGAAGGACCACTGGCTAAGAGATTCTCCACATTCGCCATTGCCTTACGATGATCGCATAAATTTTCGCGGTCTCAATTATTTTCCGTACGACGCGAAATTTCGGGTAGAAGCGAAGCTCCATAGACATCCGAATCCTGGCCGAATTACCATGCCCACCAGTATCGGTACTCAGGATGTTTTTCTTAGGTATGGTTACTTCGAATTTCAGTTGCAAGAAAAGACATACACTCTTCAGGTGTACAAGTCATCCCATGGCGAATCTCTATTTGTCCCGTTCAGAGATGGAACAACTGGTAAGGAGAGTTACGGAGCGGGCAGGTACTTGGACGTTGAAGAAAGGAGTTCGGATACTTACACGATAGACTTCAACTTGGCATACAATCCATATTGTGCATACAGCGACAGCTATTCCTGTCCTCTTCCTCCCAGAGAAAACTGGCTTTCGGTGGAAATTCGAGCTGGCGAGAAGAACTACACCAGAGAGGATAAGTGAGCTAGTAGATTACAGGCTTATCTATCAAGCATAGGCTACCACTTCGGGCCTTCCCTTCCGACGCTTCTCAAGAATTCGCCTAATCAAAGCTAGCAGTTCATCCGTCGTGTAATCCTGAGCCACCTTGTCGCAATCCTTCCCTGTCTCCTCCTCGACGGCTTTGTCTATCTGTTGGAATTCCGGTGCACTGATGTTTAGGCGAAGCTGCTCTCTGAGCCTGCGGAGGAGCAAGTCGCTCATTTTATGTGGTGTGAAAGCGAATGGTTGCTTTTATTGTTGAAAAACCCTGAACTTATGTGCGCTTGGCTACCCCTACAGTTTGGCTAGTAGTTTTCGTCTTGTTGCGAAAGGTCTGGCTTGAAATGAGATAGTTTCCTCAATGATGGACTCTCGATGGTTGAAATTTCTGCGTGAGGGGCTAACGAACCGCAACTGAAGGTACTCTGACCAGCTCATGATGAAGCTGATGGTCTACGACTTCAGCAATCAAAACTTGGTCCGTGTCTATTAGCCTCCATCGGGAATCTCTCGTCAGCTTCTCTGAGGCTACAACGAGATTGTTCTTTCCCGCAAGATAACTCATTTGAAAGTACTTTTGATCTGGCTGACAAAGAGATAGTTCCGAGTTGCCATACTCGTCGCGGAATCTGCAGAAAGCGTAAAGCTTCCTTCCATCGGTGATTATAGTATTCAACCCAACGTACGCGTATGACTTATCCCTGTGAGAATGCCTGAATTTCAACCATAAGTTATCCATCATGTCTACCGAGCTGTAGAATGCTCGAATAGGATCTTTGCCTGAATGGATTTCCTTCATCAAGTACCAAAAATAGACTTCGCTGTCATTTACGCCACTTATCTGAGCCCTGTATTCTCCCAGCTCATCTTCGAGTTCACCAGGGAGGTTTATCGTTCCGTTATGTGCGAAGACATAATTTCCCATCGAAAACGGCTGAGTGTTTTCAATCCCTATTAGCTGATTTAGTGGTAGCCTTCTCGGATTACTTGCCTGCCTAATGTGTGCCACGATCATGTTAGAACGCGCTTCCCGACTCACTGACCTGAAT
>Ga0213870_1000744_pt1 | contig 15218 bp, 14 predicted proteins | sample WICALVC2017_Meta_FD_160119 | JGI IMG/M metagenome (GOLD analysis project Ga0213870, IMG submission 160119) | Freshwater microbial communities from subterranean cave lake in Wind Cave National Park, South Dakota, United States - WICALVC2017 | ecosystem: Environmental > Aquatic > Deep subsurface >... | reverse complement strand
CCCCGATACACCTTATAGGTCCGGCCTTGAAAGAGGACCGTCTCGCCGGGGCTTTCTTCCGTCCCGGCAAATAACCCTCCGATCATCACCACGGACGCGCCGGCCGCAATCGCCTTGCTCACGTCGCCGGAGTACTTGATCCCGCCGTCCGCAATAATCGGCACCTTGGCGCGAGCCGCCGCCGCCGCACATTCCGCCACAGCCGTGAGTTGTGGCACCCCGGCGCCCGCGACAATGCGCGTCGTGCAGATAGAGCCCGGGCCGACCCCCACTTTGATGGCGTCGGCGCCGGCCGTGATGAGATCCCGAACCGCCTCTTTGGTCGCCACATTGCCGGCCACAATCTCCACCTCCGGGAACCGCCGCTTCAGCAGACGCACCGTGGCCGACACGCTTGTGCTGTGCCCATGCGCCGTGTCCACGACCACGACATCCACGCCCGCCTTGGCCAACTCGGCCACCCGCTCTTCCGCGTCCCCTCCCACGCCCACCGCCGCGCCCACGCGAAGGCGACCATGCTCGTCCTTGCAGGCGTCAGGATATTGAATCCGCTTGGCGATGTCCTTGATCGTGATCAGGCCCTTCAGTTCGAACCGCTTGTTCACCACAGGTAATTTTTCGATCCGGTGCTGGTGCAGGATTTCCCGCGCCTTATCGAGCGTCGTCCCCTCCGGCGCCGTCACGAGGTTTTCGCGCGTCATCACCTGGGCGATCTTCAGGTCCATACGACTCTCAAAACGCAGGTCCCGGTTCGTGACGATGCCGACGAGCTTGCCGTTGTGGGTCACCGGAATGCCCGAGATCCGGTATTGGGCCATGATCTTGTGCGCGTCCCGAATCGTGCCGTCAGGGGCGATCGTCACCGGATTCATGATCATGCCGCTTTCTGATTTCTTGACCCGATCCACCTCCGCCGCCTGATCCGCCGGCGACAGCACCCGATGGATAATCCCCATCCCGCCCTCACGGGCGATGGCGATGGCCAGTCGGGATTCCGTGACCGTATCCATGGCGGCGCTGATCAGAGGGATATTGAGCGTAATGCGGGGCGTCAGGCGCGTGCGGGTGTCGGTCTCGGCCGGCACGACGGAAGATTTTGCCGGGACCAACGCCACGTCATCGAAGGTCAATCCCAGCGGTACGGAAGGCTGCAGCATGAGTTCGTGATGGCTTGGCCTGAATAGAATATTCTCTTAGGTACAAATTTAAATTGACTCGCCGAGCTTAGCACCCGGCGTTCAATAAAGTCAAGGCAGGAGACGCGCCTCGGAGTCTAGAGATAGGCGACAAGACGCCTGGGTCCTGCTAGACTTTCATCACGTTCGAGGCCTGCGGCCCCTTGGCGCCTTCCACCACGTCGAATTCGACGGGTTCCCCCTCCTTGAGCGTTTTAAACCCTTCTCCTTGCAACGCCGAAAAGTGGACAAAGACATCCTGCCCCGTATCCATGCGAATGAACCCGAACCCCTTGCGGTCGTTAAACCATTTCACCGTGCCTTTGCTCTTCACGCTGCTCTCCTTTCCTAATGACACCACTCTTGGGCTTGACCACACGCGCGTCATCACGCAAGAACGCCCTCTCCGCCACTCGGCAGCGAGAACATATCCGGAAGTCCCTGCCGTCAGAACCAGCCGCTGGTGCATCTATCATAGCCCCCTACGAGTGTCAAGGGGCGTCGGTGTCTCCGTGTTGGCACAGAGGGATTTGCTTTGCCCCTCGCCTTTAAGTATAACTAGGAGCGTGAGACGAGTGGCGCCGCGTGCGGACGATTGATCGGTATATTCTGCAAGAACTGGGCGTGCCGTTTGCTCAGAGCCTGGGCGCGCTCACGTTCATCCTGCTGACGAGAGAGATCCTCCGTCTGGTTGAACTCCTGATCAACAAAGGGGTGGGGCTCGTGCCCCTCCTGAACACCTTTCTGCTGCTCCTGCCGTCCTTCTTTGTGCTGACCCTCCCCATGGCCTGCTTGATCGCCTCCATCAGCGCCTTCAGCCGCCTCTCGTCGGACCGGGAACTGACCGCCATGCAGGCCACGGGCGTCAGCCTGGGGCGCCTGCTGCGCCCCGTGCTGCTGTTCTCGACGGTCGTCTTCCTTGCCACGCTCTCCCTGGCCCAGTTTTCCCAACCATGGGCCGGACAGTCCATCAAGAAGTCGGCGCTGGTCCTGCTCCGTGATCAGGTCTCCCTGGCGTTTGACGAAGGGGTCTTCAATACGCCCACCGACAAGGTGGTGATGTACCTCGGCGAGCGCAGCCTTCCCGACGGCCCCCGCGGCGTGTTCATCTCGGACGCCCGGATCACGGGGGAACCGCGCATCATCGTTGCCCACGACTGGTCCGTCATCAACGATCCGCTCCACAACCGCGTCGGCATGACGCTCCGGGACGGCACGATCCATGTCCACCCCAACGATCCCCGCGAGTATCGGATGATCACGTTTGCCCACTATGACTTCACGCTGACCCTGCCAGAAAGCCTGGCGCCGACCACCGAAGAGCGGCTTTCGTTGCCGGACATCCGGGCCAGGATTGCCGAGACCAGGGGGGCAGACCCCCGCTACCTCAGACTGCTGCAAGACCATTACAAAAATCTGGCCGTGCCCGTCTCCACACTCCTGTTCGGCATCATCGGCATGCCGCTAGGCATCGCCCTCAAGCGGTCCGGCCGAGCCGGCGGGTTCGCCGCAGGCATTCTGGTCATCCTGCTGTTCTATGTGCTGAATGTCATTGCCGATTACGGGGTGTCCAGCCGCGCGCTAAATCCCTTCGCCGCCGCCTGGCTTCCCAATGTCGTGTTCGGGATGACCTGCCTGTGGCTCCTGTACCGCCGCACCCGTGCCTGACCCCAGCCCTGCCCGATGACCGTCCTCATGTCCTACCTGTTGCGTGAACACATGCGGGTGTTCTGGCCGTGCCTGGGCGGAGTGGCTACGATCTACCTCGTCGTCGATTTTGTCGAGAAAATCAGGCGGTTCGTGACCTATCAGGCCGACCTCCGCCATATCCTCTGGTATTTCGTCCTCAAGCTGCCCGGCATCCTCTTCCAGATTCTCCCATTGGCCGTCCTGATGTCCACGCTGCTGACGCTCACGATCCTGTCACGGAACAACGAAATCACCGCGATACGCAGCAGTGGGATCAGCCTGTACTGGGTGTCAGTGCCGTTTCTGGTGATCGCGCAGGTGGTAAGCCTGCTGATGCTCTGGGCCGGCGACGCCGTGATCCCGGGCGCCAACCAGCAGGCGGAGGCGCTGCGAGCCTTTCGGATCGAAGGAAAACCGCCCGGCTCGGTGTTTCAAAACAGCGCGATCTGGGTGCGTCTGGGCGACCAGACGCTCATGAAGGGTGATCTGCCTGATGACCACGCCCCGAAAATCTACGGCATCAGCCTCTACAAACTGGAGCAGGACTTCAGCATCCGTGAACTGGTGCTCGCGAAGGAGCTGCGGTACGAACAGGGCGGATGGGTGCTGGTCTCAGGCATCAGCCGGACGTTTCAGGCCGATCAGCTGGTCCGGTCCCAGCCCTTCGATCGTCTGCCGATCCACTTGGCCCAGAAGCCCGAGGACTTTCGGCAGACCGTTCGCATCAATTCAGACGCGTTGAGCCTGCGCGAACTGGCCGCCTACGTGGAGCGCCTCCGGCAAGACGGCTATAACCCGGCGCGCTACGCCACGGACCTGTTCGGACGGACGGCGTTTCCATTTGTGTGTCTGATCATGGCGCTCATCGGGATCACGATGAGCCTCACGGACACCGGCTCGCGCAGCACGGGGCTGGTCAAGGGCGTCGGCTATAGCCTCCTGATCGCCTTCCTGTACTGGGCGACCCATTCCGTGGCGCTGGCGTTCGGGCGAAGCGATGTCCTGCCTCCCCTCTTTGCGGGATGGGCAGCCAACCTGCTGTTCCTGTCCTTGGCCGGATACCTGTTTCTTCGGGTCAGGCAGTAACGATCGCGTCAGGTGTGGGTGAACAGGTCACGCCAGAAGATGGCCTTGGCGTTGAAGTAGCCAGCCCACGGGAGGAAAATAGCCGCATACGTCCCGATGTGGCCGAGATAATACCCCGTGACCCCGAACTGGGCGAGCAGACCCACCCCATACATGACGAGCGCAACAGGCCGGCCGGGATGGACAGGCCCTGCAGACGGCGTCTCCCGCCTTGTTTTCTTGTACTCCTTGGCGGTCTCCAATATTTTCTGTTTGCGCGCCAGATGTTCCGGGCACGTGGCCACGAGATACCGTTCGTAGCGGACATGCCCCCAGCCCCACAGGGCCCCCGAACCGAACAGGATCGTGCTTCCCATCAAGACGCCGGCGGTCAGCTCGTCGTGCATCCACATCAGCGCCATATCTCCATAGCCGGCCAGCAAGAACACCATCCCCAACGGGATGATCGGCAGCATGAGCCGGCTTTTCAGGTACAGGCGGGCGCGATCCCGCTCATCTTCCCGGCGTCTGGCTGTGACAATCTTGGGCACGCGTTATTTTCCTTCTTCAAGTTCCACCGCGATTATAACAATGCCCGCCCCAATCGCCAACGTTCCCAATCTATCGGGGGCTCACTCGTTTCTTCCCTATATCCTGTGGCAACAAGACGTGTCTGGAACGATGTCCACTGGCGCAGGCCGTCGTGAGGAACACGGCAGGGTTCAGGCCGAAAGACGTAGCAATGACTCGTCACATTCGTGTCTTGTGGCTTCCTTCGTGGGCAAAAGTTTTCTCATACCGTATCGGAGGTTCCAGGAGCCTCGTTTCGAAGCCGCGACGACGATTGCCTGCGCCTGCGCTACCGTTTCCCACTATCCATCCTTCACAGCCCCCAATTTGAGCGGAAAGGCTTCGTGTATCAAAAACTTTACGCCGGAATTCTGTCCACAAGTTTTGGGGATACCCTGGGGATAGCCTTGTGCATGCCAGAGTCCAGGACGGTGTCCACGCCGGCAATCACCCCGTGCATAAAATTTAAGCCGATCTTTCCTTGCCAGACCAACACGTTAGAAGAACGGCACAGACCATCTCCCGCAGACGCGCGCTACTTTTTGTGCTCCATTCGCCGCGCCGACGCCGGCCTGCCGACCCGCGCCATTTCGAGGGCCGTTTCCAACCGGATCATCCGCTCGGTCAGGTGCTCGATCTTGTCCTGTTGCGCTTTGACCGTGCCCGCCAACCGCTCCACCGCATCGTTCATTTTAATGACGGTGGTGAGGGCCTCCCACATCTTGCCTGTGACGCCCATCACGCCGCCTTCCCGGCATGCTTGGCTTCCATCGCCGCAATGCGCCTGTTCGATTGCTCCACGTACGCCACGGCTTATGCAAAGCGTGAGGACACACTCCGCATGGCGGTTCCCGTCACGTCCGTACCATCATTCCATGCAGGCAGGGGGTTGCTCAGGTCGCAAATATCCTGGCCGGATTCAGGTGCGCCTCCACATGGTCTGCCCAGCGATCGAGCGCAGACCGCAGCCTGGTCGAGACGGCCTCGGAGACGGCGTGGTCCAACGGCAGCAGTCCCTTCCGCCGGCGCAGTCGGTTCAGCCACAGACGCCGAAACGCCGGACGGTCAAAGACCCCATGGATGTACGTGCCCCAAATGAGCCGGTCTGCGGAGCAGGCCCCGTCCTCCGCTTCTTCGCCGTCACCAGCCACCATGCGAAAGCAGGGCCGGACAGCCCCACGCCGGGTCTGCCCCATGTGGATCTCATACCCATGTACCGTCGGCGCCGGCGTCCCCGGCAAGACATCCCAACAGAGAGGACGCGCCTCAACCAGCGCCGTGCGCTTGTACGGCAACAACTCAGTGACCACATCCAAAAATCCGAAGCCAGGCGTCTCCCCTCCGGCCTCGACCCCACAGGGGTCGGCAATCTCTCGTCCGAGCATCTGGTATCCACCGCAGACCCCAATCAACTCACCTCCCTGACGCACATGCGCCGTCAATGCCTCGGCAAATCCGGCTCTCCTGAGATACGACAGGTCGGCCATCGTGTTTTTACTGCCTGGAAGCACGACGACGTCCGCCCCTACCAGATCGGACGGCGCGGCCGCATACCGGAACGCGACATCAGGCTCGGCGGCGAGGACGTTGAAATCAGTGAAGTTGCTCATCCGTGGTAGCAACGTCACCGCCACATTCACGCTCCCGGAGGCGAACGGGGCCTGTCGGTATCGCTCCACCTCGACGCTATCCTCTTGATCCAACTCCAGGTCACGCAGGAACGGAAGCACGCCCAAGACGGGCACTCCAGTACGCGCTTCCAGAAACGTGATCCCGTCGGCGAACAGGCCCAGGTCGCCACGGAATTTGTTCACCACGACCCCCACCACCCGCCGACGTTCGACGGCGGAGAGCAGGTCCATCGTGCCGATCACCTGCGCAAACACCCCGCCTCGGTCAATATCCGCCACGAGCACCACGGCCGCATCGGCCAGCTCCACCACCGGCCAGTTGACGAGGTCGCGGTCGCGCAAGTTCATCTCGGCCGCGCTGCCGGCGCCCTCGATCACGATGACCTCATAGGCGCCGGCGAGGCGTTCGTAACTCGCACGGACGTGGCGGAAGAGCTCAGGGGTGTGCTCACCGTACCGACGCCCCTCATATCTGCCCCACACCCGTCCGTGGACAATGACCTGCGAGCACTGGTCGGATTCAGGCTTGAGCAGGATGGGGTTCATGTCCACATGGGGTGGAATCCCGCAGGCTTCCGCCTGCAACGCTTGCGCCCGTCCCATCTCGCCACCCTCCGCGGTGACGAAGGAATTCAGCGACATGTTCTGCGCCTTGAAGGGCGCCACCCGCGCGCCCCGCCGGACGAGTAGCCGACAGAGGCCCGCGGCGATGACGCTTTTGCCGACGTCCGATCCCGTCCCTAGCACGGCGATGGCGCGGGCGCGCCCGCCTGCTTCGTCAGTCCTCACGCGCCGGCTCGCGTTGCCACAGCATCTCCGGTTCGCCCTGGGTCTTGGCGACCCAGCGCGCCAGCACAAACAGCGCGTCGCTAAGCCGGTTGAGAAATTTCACGAGCTCAGGCGCAATCGGTTCCTCGCGTGACAGCCGCACGCACGCGCGCTCGGCCCGGCGGCAGACGGTCCGGGCCTGATGGAGCAGCGCGGCGACCTTTCCGCCACCAGGCAAAATGAACTCCTTGAGCGGCGCCAGATCCTTTTGGCAGCGATCAATCATCTGTTCCAAGTATGTGATGTCCATCGCCGTAATTTGCGGCATGTTTTTGAATATCTGGCCCGGCGCCGTCGCCAAGATTCCGCCCGTATCGAACAGCTTATTCTGAATCCAGCGCAGGTCGTGTTCCAGGCTCGCGGCAGGGGCATGTGTGCCGATGCCGTCGGCATGACACGCCCGAACAACCCCCACGATCGCATTCAACTCATCCACCGTCCCATACACCTCCACCCGCAAGCTGTCTTTCCAAACCTGCTGCCCGCCCGCCAGCCGCGTCTTTCCGGCATCGCCCGTTCGTGTGTAGACTTTCGTGATCCGCATGGTTGCCCCCTTTATCGTTGTGGGACCTGGCGATACGCATCAACCGGTCCCGTCCAAGCGACATCGTCCGGGTGGATCAGATGCGCCAGGAGTTCCACGCCGTCCACGATACGCGGGCCTGGTCGGGCAAAGTAGGCATTGGCGTCCACCGCGAACACCTTCCCCTGCTGGACGGCCGGCAGATCGTTCCAGCCCAGCCGTTCTGTCAGTTTGATGGACTGTTCCAGCGCCTTGTCGGTCTTGAACCCGCAGGGAGACACGATGATAACTTCGGGTTGGGACTCCACCACCAGCTCCCATGGGATTCGCACCGAGTCGGTCCCATGCCTGGCATGGCAATCGTCGCCGCCGGCCCAGTCCAGCATCTGGGGAATCCAATGGCCTCCGCAGTAGAGCGGGTCCACCCATTCAAGAAACGCCACTCGTCTCTTGCGTGGATGGCGGGAGACCTGACGGGTCACGGCCCGAATCCGCTCCCTGGCGGCTCCTACCCAGTCGTTCGCGGCGTCCAGGCGGCCGGTCTTCCGCCCCAACTCTTGGTAGGCATCGAGCACCTCTTCGAAGCTCTTCGGTGTCTGCCACAGGATGTCCGGCGCCGGTCTGAGCGTCTTCAGCACCTGACTCACCTCGTTGCCGGACGGGCCGCAGACTTGGCAGAGGTTCTGGGTGATGAGCAGCGTCGGGGCGGCCTGTCTCAGCTTGGCTTCATCCACGACATACAGGCTCCGTCCGGATCTGATCCGCGCCGTGACCGCGTCATCAATCTGCGCCGTGGTCATCCCGGAGAGGTCCAGCGCACAGTCCACCAGCACCGGCTTGGTCGTGGCCTGCGGCGGATAGTCGCACTCGTGCGTGACCCCGACCAACTGGTCCCCCAGCCCCAACAAGCACACCATTTCCGTCGCCGCCGGCAGGAATGAAGCGATCCGCAGGTCTTCCATCTCAGGCCGGCAGGACATCAGTGTGGACAAAATTGTCGCGCGTCATACTCGCCCCGTGTGAGCAGTTCATACAGCGCAACCGCGCTGTCCTTTCCGCTGCTTCAGGAGAAGATTGTTGGTGCATGAGATTTTTCTACGGACCGATGAGGACGTGCAGGCCGGCGCGTTGTTGGAAAATCTTGAAGTCACGGTCCCTAGTCACAAGCGTGGCCTTATGATCCAGGCAGTTTTGGGCAATCAGGGTGTCGGCGAGCCGGGCCTTCGATCCCGTGCGCAGAACCTTCGCCCGCAGCAACCCCGCCCGCTCCCAATAGCCCTCGGCAATGGACAGGGTCGGAAGCTCCAAGATGATGCGCCTGACCGCAGGACGCAGATGCGGATCGCTCAGCAGTTCGGCGACCGTGATGGGCGACACGACCCCCACCGCATCGGCCAGCGCTTGATCCGCCAGATCCACGTCATGGCCCCGGTCTCCTTGGAGGTAGGCAATCACCGAACTCGTGTCCAGGCAGAGCATCAGTCGGCCCGCAAGTCCTGAAGATTGATGGAAAACGCGACCTTGCCCTTGAGATCGCGGAGCGCCGCATAGGCGTGGCCGGCGGCGACCAGTTCAAGCCCTCTCCGGATCGTTGGGGTAATCCCCTGGCCGGTGGCCGTCGTCGCGCGTTCCAGTAGGGCCACCGGCACCTCGACGGTGAGTTTCTTGAGTTTCATGAGTTCCTCCTTCGTGTCCGTCTACGATGTGATCGCAGGCCCCACGATACCATAACACGCACCATACGTCTATATGGTGAGCACTGGAAACATCTAGGGAAAAGAACCATCCATACGAAACTCGGACGCGCCGCTTTGATACCCCACGCAGGAGGCCATCGGCAGGCGAGGATATTTGGAAAACTGCGGGTCGCCGGCCGATAGTCCGCACAGATACACGACCGAGCGGCCTTTGGTGCGCAGACGTTTGACGTGCCGGCAACCGGCGCATAACCCGACCGATGTGTCACGGTCGCTGATCGCCCCCACCGCTGCTCAGCGTTAATAGGTAAACTTCACCCCGGCAAACACAGACCTGGTCGGCGTGCCGAAAAAGAGCACTTCCTCGTAGTCCTTGTTAAAGAGATTATCCACGCGACTGAAGACTTGCCACTGTTTGGTCACATCATAGGACGCCGACACATTCACCACGTCGAACGACGGCATTTTCTCGGTATTGGCCGCATCATTGGCACGGCCCCCGACAAAGCGATACTCGAGATTGACCCGAAGCGGCTCGATCGGTTGATAGCTCAGCCCGGCACTCGCCAGGTCCACCGGCCGACGAGCCAGACGCAAGCCATCGTCAAGATTGCGCGTGAGGGTCTTGCTGTACTGTCCTTGGACAGTCAGGTTGTCGGACAACGCGACGCGCGCCGACATTTCCCATCCCTTCGTCGTGGCGTCGCGAAAGTTCAAGGGGCAACTACCGAACGGCGCCGTGTCCGGAGGGCAATTCGGCGAGGCGACGAACACAATCAAATCCTGGAAGCGATTCCAGAAATACCCCACGCTCAGTTGCACCCGGCCGTTCAAAAATTGCTGATCCACCCCCACGTCCAGTCCCTTGCTTTTTTCCGGCCGCAGTTTAGGATTCGCAAAGTCTGGGAAAAACAAATCGTTGATGGTGGGGGCGCGAAAACCCGTCGCATAGCTGCCGCGAATCTTTGTGCCGGTTTCTTTCAACAGATAGCCGCCCGTCACCCGATAGGTCGTGGCATCCCCAAAGGCGTTATACGAATCTTGACGAACGCCACCGGTGAACAATATCCGGTCAAGGATCGTCGCTTGCACGTCTGCAAACCCCGCGTGTGATGAAATGACCTTGGACCGGCTGGTCGTACTAAAGTCTGGGCTGTCGGCCACGCCCTCACGAAATTGATAGCCGGTTACCAACAGCAGTGGCTTGGCGATCTGGAACGTGTGTTGCGACTCCACGCGGTGATTCAGGGTTTCCAGATTCGAGTTGCCCCCGGCGCCGAAGGGGACGCTCACGACATTGGTGACGACGTCCCGTTGGGCGCCACCGGTGAGATTGAACGTGAATTGCCGATCACGCGCCAGTGTCAGTGTGTGCGACCACCAGGACGTGATCGGCTGGTCATAGCGTCCACTCACCATCAAGCGGTGGTCCAGGGTCTTCGACCCGGTCACATCCAAGGCCGTTGCCCCGAAGGCAGTATCAATATCCTTGCGGGACTTCCACCAGCGAACAGTGACGTCCAGCCGTCCGTCTCCCGGCAGCGCCAGACCGGCACGGGCTGAGGTCTGAAAATTGTGGAACCCGTCCCGCTCGGTGGCGCCCCGCTGAGCATTGACTGCGGAAAATCCATTGGAATCCCATTGGGTGACCGACGCGGACAGGTCCAGCGGGCCTTTCGTACCTGACACCTGCGCCCCCTCGCGTAGCGTCACGAAGGAGCCGTATTCGAGGAACGCGCCGGCCGTGGGTGGACCGGTCCCTTTCTTGGTGATAATGTTGATGACGCCACCCACCGCATCCGAGCCCCACAACATACTTTGGGCGCCGCGCAAAATTTCGATCCGCTCGATGTTCTCGGTCGTCAAGTTCGCAAAATCAAAGAGTCCTGCGGTGGGGCTGTTGAGGATCACGCCGTCCATCACGACCAGCGTTTGGGCGGTACCGGCCCCGCGGAGAAAGACCGTGGCCAGCGCTCCCGGCCCGCCGGTTTGGGTCACCATCACGCTCTGTGCCAAACGTAGCGCGTCGATCACGGTCTTGATCTTCTTTTGTTCTAATTCCTCTCCCTTAATGACCTCGACCGCGCTGGTGAGTTGGCTGACCGGAACAGGCGTTTTCGTCGCACTTATGACGACTTCTTCCAGAACGTCTGTGGAAGGCTCCGCGGCGAAAACCGGCAAGGAAAAGCACACCAGCAGTACGAAAACGGACAGAAAACGGAAACCGGCACGTAAATCTGACATGGCAAACCTCCCTTTGACTCGAAGGGCAGTTCGATGTGGCGACCAGCAGGTTTCCTGACTTGCGGATCTCTCCGCTGACAGTGGCGGCACCGTGATGGATTTGCACCATCTTCCCCTGACATGGTCGTCCGTCTCTTCCTGGAACCCTCTCCTCCAATTGGCCTTGTATCCATCCCCTACACAGCAGCGCCCGGCGAGGGGGATACGTCCCGCTGGGGCCCTCTTCCTTACGACTGCATCAACTGCGGGCGCGCCGTTGCATGGGGCAGCGTGATCCTCGGCGTCCCGGTTGTGGGATGCGCATCAAGCAGCACCTCGCACCCATACACGACGCGCAAATGCTCGATGGTCAACACGTCCTTCGGCGATCCGACTCGATAGGGCTTGCCCTCGTGGAGCAGCAGCAACCGGTCGCAATACTGGCCGGCCAGATTCACATCGTGCGAGACCAGCGCCACTGTCACCTGCCGCTCCCGATTGAGCGCTTTCAGAATGCCGAACATCTCGATCTGGTGCTTGAGATCGAGAAAGGCGGTCGGCTCGTCCAGCAGCAAAATCGGCGTCTGCTGGGCCAGAGCGCGCGCAATCACAGTCCGATGCCGTTCCCCTCCGGACAGGGCCTGAAAGGTCCGCCCCGCCAGATGGTCAACCTCCATGATTCGCATCGCGTGCCGGGCAATCCGAAGATCATCCGCCGACTCCCAGCCCCATCCCTTTTGATGAACAAACCGCCCCATCAACACCAACTCGCCCACGGTAAAGGGAAACAGGACCTGGCTCTCCTGGGGAACCAGCGCCACCAGGCGGGCCATCTCCAGAGGCGAGAGAGTGGCCACGTCAGACCCGTGAAGACACACCTGCCCTGCCTGCGGGCGAAGGAGTCCCGCCATGAGTTTCAGTAAGGAGGTCTTGCCTGAGCCGTTCGGTCCGATGATGCCGAGGATTTCCCCGTCGTGGACGTCCAGTGAACAGTCCTCCAGCACCCATGCCTGGGCATCAGCTTGAGCATAGTTCCGGCCATACCGGAACCCAATATCACGCAATTGGTAACAGGCGCCCATCACGCTAGCCAATCACTTCGTTCCGGGCCTCTTTCCGATGACTCATCAGCAGGTAAATGAAAAACGGCCCCCCGCACAGAGCCGTAATCACCCCGACCGGCAACTCCATCGGCGCCAGGAGACTGCGGGCGACCGTATCGGCGACCGCCAGAAACGTGCCTCCCACGAGCGCCGACGCCGGAAGCAACAGCCGATGGTCGGGCCCCAGCACCATGCGGACCGCATGGGGCACGATCATGCCGACAAACCCGATCAGTCCGCTCACCGCCACCACGACGCCGGTGAGGAGCGCCGTGGTGACAAAGATCACGCGCTTGATCCATTCCACGTCAAGCCCCAGGCCCTGGGCGGGGTCCTCTCCCAACGACAGCAGATTGAGATTCCGCCCCTGCGTACACAGCACGCCGATCCCCACCGACACGATCACCGCCAGCACGCCGAGCCCGTCGTACCCGATCGTCGCCAGATTGCCCATGAGCCAGAAGAACAGACGAAACGCGCTGGTCGAGTCGGACAGGGACGTGAGAAATAGAATCAGCGCCGACAGGATCGCATTGATGATGACGCCGGCCAGCAACAACGACTGCACCGGAATTCGCCCATCGGCGACGGCAATCCGATAGGTGGCGGCGATCGTCGCGGCGGCGAAAATCACCGCGCACAATTGTACGGCGGTGAATCCCCCGATCGCCCAGACGAGTCCGAATTTCAAGGCCAGCGCCGCGCCGAGGGCCGCCCCGCTTGAAATGCCGAGAATGTACGGATCCGCCAGGGGATTCCTCAACAACGCCTGCAACGCCACCCCGACGGCCGCCAGACTCGCGCCGACGAGATACGCCAGGAGCAGTCTCGGCAACCGCACCTCCCAGACGATGGTCGCGGGATTGACGCCGGCGGCGCTGTCCACAGCAGCGCCGGGATTCATCAAGATACGCGCCAGTTCCACCGGAGGAATGTATTCGACGCCATATTGCAGGCACAGCACGATTCCGATCAGCGCCGCCGCCATGAGCGCACACAGCGCCTGGACTCGCCGCCGGGCCGTCAGGACCGGCAGAACGGAGAGGCCGGCAGGCGCCACTGCCCTGAGCGACACGTCCATCATGGCCTAGCCACCGGTCGCGCGTGACAACATGCCGGGATGGATGGCGTCGGCGAGCGCGGCGATGCCCTCGACCACCCGCGGTCCCGGACGGTTCACCAATTCCGCCTTGACCTGGCGGAGCCGGTTCTGCGCCACAGCCGAAAGAGAGGTCCATTTCCGCCATCGTTGCTGCTCGCTCTCCGGAATCCCCTCGCTGGCGCCCACCGGAAACAGCAGGACCTCCGGGTCCCGCCGCAGCACGTCCTCAAGCGAGACTTTCGGATACGGAATCGAGATCCGGCCAACGATATTCTCGCCACCGGCCAGTTCCAGCATCTGATGAATGAAACTTCCGGACCCCACACTAATGAGCGGATCGGTATTGATGACATAGAAGACGCGCACCGGCTTGATCCCGACCATGCGCCTGCGGATTGCGTGTACGCGCTCCGCCAGCTTCCCCACCACTGCCCGCGCCTCTCGGTCGTGGCCGACGAGTCGGCCGACCGTGCCGATATGGCCCAGGATATCTTCCACCGTCTTCGGCGCAAGGATAAAGAGGGGAATCGCAAGCTGGTTGAGTTTGGCCAGGATGTCCGGGCGGACGATGTCAGATTTAACTGCCAGCACCAAATCGGGTTTCAGTCCGATAATGGCTTCCAGATTCTGAATGGAGGAGCCGACCTTGGGCTTGGCCCTGGCCGCAGGCGGGTAATCACAGAAGGTCGTGACACCGACGACCTCCACATCGAGGCCGACCGCAAAGAGGATTTCGGTCGCGCTGGGCGCCAGCGACACCACCCGACGGGCGGGTTGCGCCAGAGACACCCGCCGGCCAACGTCGTCGGTAAAGATTTTCACTCGGCATCCTTACCCCTCCCTTTCCACGAGGAGAGGCCGGTTCATCGTGACCCGGGCAGGTCTTCTGGCTTCTGGATCGTCCTACTCCCCGCGCCTTCCCATCCCTTCGCCTTCGACAAGCTCAGGACAGTGGCCTCTACGGGTTTCGTCCCCAGTTACAGCGGCGGGACCGCAAGGGGGTTGCACCCTTTTCCTTGTGCCCGAATCAATAATGCGTATACCGGGCGAACATTGCGCTTGGGCCGGACCGAAGTCAAGAGCTTTCTCGGGCTACCGCGCCTCGCGCGGCCTTCTCCCAGGCGGGGCGGCAGGGGCAATGGTTGTGGCGCAACCTGCTTCGGCACAGTCTGTGACTTGGTTGTGCTGGGAACCGCCGCCGGCGCCCCTCCGGCCCTGGGATCCCGCGTCGAACAATACTGGACACCCAGCACGATCAGCACGGCGGCAAGACAGGCGGAGACAATCAACGAGCAGCGTGTCTCGCTGAGGCGACGCAAGGAGCGTCCGCCCTCTTCGTCAACCACGGGAGGCGAGACGACAGGCGGGTGAACGACAACCGGGAGTTCCTGTCGAGACACGGTCCGGTCACTGATCGGCTTGACCTTGGGAAGGCTGGCGGCGGCCTTCTGGAAATGGTTCTCTACGGTAATGGGATGAATCGTCGCGGCGGCGCACAGAGCCAGCGCCGGCTTGAGCAGTTCCTCCGGATCGCGGTCGGTGTCCGCCACGTGCCGCAGGTACGCCGCGGCCGCCATGGGCAGGAAATACTCGATCCCGCCCGCCGCCTGCC
>Ga0213870_1000743_pt1 | contig 15220 bp, 12 predicted proteins | sample WICALVC2017_Meta_FD_160119 | JGI IMG/M metagenome (GOLD analysis project Ga0213870, IMG submission 160119) | Freshwater microbial communities from subterranean cave lake in Wind Cave National Park, South Dakota, United States - WICALVC2017 | ecosystem: Environmental > Aquatic > Deep subsurface >... | reverse complement strand
CACCCCTGGACGGGAAAGCGACAACAGGAAATAAAAATCCGACACAATTCCAGGAAAAGACAGGAGGTCAACACAATGATAGAAATCCAAACCCAAGACTCAAAAATGAAGGACATACTTCGTTTAGCGCAAACCGTAGCAGCAAGCAAGTCATCTGTATTGGTACAAGGTGAAGCAGGTACGGGTAAAACATCCATGGCGAGGTATATTACAGAACGATCGGATCGGGCAAAATGCCCATTTGTAACTGTAAACTGCGCCCAACAGCCTGAAATGCTTTTAGAGACAGAGCTTTTTGGGTTCGAGAAAGGGGCATTTGCTGGAACAGTAAGCGAAAAGCGTGGAAAGTTTGAACAAGCTAGTGGAGGCACACTGATTTTAGATGATGTCACAGAGCTTTCACCTAAACTTCAAGCTAAAGTGTTGCGTATCTTAGAGACCGGTCTTGTAGAGCGAATTGGTTCACGCGGCGGGATTGCAGTGGATGTGCGTGTAATAGCAATCACTTCTCAAAATGCTTCAGAGCTTGTAGCACAAGGCAAATTTAGTGAAACCTTGTTTTATAAGCTAAGCAATGTTCGTGTTCTTATGCCACCTTTGCGTGAACGGTTAGCTGATTTAAAGTTTATTGTTTCACAAATGCTGGCTGCTGTAAGTAGTAACGTAAACAAAAGGGTTTCAGGTATTACTGAGGATGCAGTTCAAAAGCTTAGTACCTATGCCTTTCCTTATAATTTAAGGGAATTGGATGGTGTATTGGAAAGAGCTGTCATGAGTGCACAAGATGGAGTTGTTCGATCGCAAGATATTCATGTTGGGCAACAGGCTCCATTTGCAGTTCATCAAGGTGCTGGCGCTCACTCAGCGAACTGGGAAGCAGAAGCACAATGGGCTCCAGGTAGAACGCTTGATGATATTGAGCGTGCAGTTATTTTAAAATCCTTATCCTACCATAATGGAAATAGGACCCATACTGCTAAAGAGCTTGGAATTAGTATTCGAACATTACGAAACAAGCTGAACTTGTACCGTAAAGCAGGAATAAGCATTTAGTAATATTCTTTGTATTATCCGAGATATTGCATTTAAGTTGGTTCGGATTATGGGACTGTTGCTATCGGTAACAGTCCCACGATCGTATTGGGCCATCAAGTGTCCGTTCCAATTGGCTCAACTCCATATACCCGTGTTGTGCTAATACCTTCATCGATGTAATATGTTCATCATGAGAACAAAAAATAAGACTATAAAAAAAGTACTGGTTGAAGACCTGAAAAAATTAAGGAAGCATCTTGAGTACAGTTACGAAAAAGTTGCCAAAATTTCTTTTGACAAAGAGTGGAGAGAAGAGGAGTTAGAAGTTTTAGAAAGCTTTTCAAGTAGATTCTCAAGATTCTCTGATTTGATTGTCTCTCAATATTTTAGATCGCTGGCATTAGAGCAAGATCCTGGCTATAGGGGAGCAGTGATTGATCAAATTAACTTAGCAGAAAAAAATGGTTGGATTGATTCTGCAGAGACTTGGAAAAGAATAAGAGAATTACGAAACATTGCTGCCCATGAATATGAGGCTGAAGATTATAAAAAAATATATCGTGAACTAATAAGCCTTACGCCTGTTTTATTGAAAATTTCTCTTATTTAGTGGAAGGAACATGAGACTTTCAAAACAAGAAATAAATGTTATTTGTTCTGTAACTAAAAACCTGGATTTTGGTGCACAGATTTTTCTCTATGGCTCACGCTTAGATGACCATTTGAAAGGAGGGGATATTGATTTACTGATTGTTTCTGAAAAACTTAGTTTTTCAGATAAAATTCAAATTCTTTCTGAAATTAAAACGCAAATTGGTGAGCAAAAAATTGATATCCTTATTCGTAATAAAGAAAATTTAAATTCTGATCCATTTGTGAAAGAAATTTTTTCTCATGCGCAGCAGCTAAATTAATTCTTTCCTGTACATAGCAAAACTATATTTTGGAAATTCATGAAAATCGAAAGTATAATTTTTTAAGATTTGGTTGGCGCGATTGGGATTGAACCAACGACCCCTACCGTGTCAAGGTAGTGCTCTCCCACTGAGCTACGCGCCAAAAAATATTTGTTAAGAAAACTCAACATAAGAGATAGTTTTATCCCAGATTTTAAGTGTTTTTTCAAGTTAAGAAAATGAGTGCTTGAAACCTCAACTATCCCATTGAATAATAAATAAGGAGTCTGTCGACGCATATATAAAAAGGACTTTTTCTTATGATACCCATCCAAGTTGATTCTGGTATACTTTTAGAATTACAAGAGTTTTGTAAAAACCACCAAATTGTAATAAACCTCATTTCTTTTGAATCGAATCGCGATACTTGGCTGCAGGATGTATTAAATTTACGGGAGCAAAATCCTTATGTTGTAATGATTATTCGAAAGGATTGGGTTCGATACAAAAAATTTGAGTACCCCCCAGCATTGATTGAGGCTGTGAAGCAGGGAAGTGTTCGATTATGTTTTTGGAGCCACGACCCAACAGGTGAGTTGAGTGTCCCACATTTTAACTTATCTGGAGAAGATGAAAAAATCCGGGCGTGCATGCTTCGCCATCTTACTCGAGGCCTTATGCCAGGGGCACATAATTTTTTACCTGAAAGCTCATTGATTTTTTCAGATCGAATTAAAGATCTGGATGTGATGCAAAAAAAAATTGAGCAGGTGTATTTGTATTGTGATCACTATCACTATCCTATTGAGTCTAAAACAGGTCGAATTGAAGGAGCGCTACGTAGCAGCTTAAAACATGCATTTGACCAAATGAATATTGCAAAAGCCGCCTCTCCATTCATGCATTTTCAGCTTGGTTTATCAAAAGATGTAATGGCTATTTCAATCAAATGGACCACTCCTCAAAAAGATATTTTTTCTTGGATGAAATATCAGTTCGATTGGCAAATTACCTTAAATTTTACAGATGCACTGTGGTTTCATTTGATACCAGAAAAAGAAGAAGCTGAAGTCGTATTTCTATACTCAACGACAAAACTGAGTTCTACAATTAAGGAGCATAAGCTTCCTTTTGGAGCAGATGTTTTTACTGCATACCGATTAGAGCTGATTGAGAAGTATCCGGATGCCAATCCTCTTCAAGCTTTTCAGCTTAAGCCATTTAAAGAAATAAAAAGTGTAAAAACTGCAGCTGAGGTTAAAGAAGGTGTTGAACATAGGATTTTGTCAAATTTGCATCCTGCAAATTCTCCGGAAGTAATAGCAGCAAATCCTGAGTCGATACCACCCTTAAAAGAAACTGTTCATGGGCAAGTGGGTATCTCAGATGAAAAAAATCGTGTAACAGGTGCTGCTACAAATTCTGATTTGACTTCCATACAAGTAAAAGATTCGGGAGAAAAAGATGTCTCAGACTCAAAACAAGTTATTCAAGCTACAACCCAAACTGAAAGTGAAGGATTTGCACGTGTTTTAGGAAAAGCTTTTTCAGATGTTCCAGAGTCCTTATTTAAAATCTGTATGGAAAAACTGAAAGCTTTGCCTGAATGGAAAAAATTAGAAGAAATTTCACACGATATGAAGAGCTATCAGGAATTAAAAATGGAGTTTGAACAGCAAAAAAAACAAATAGAATGGCTTAAGGACGAAAATTTAAAGCTTACGAAAAAATTATCTGTAACTCTAGAAGAGGAAAAGCACAGCCTCATGTTAACCGAGATTGATAAGAATATGCAAGCTCCAGGGCTCCTAAGAGAGCTTGAAAAGTCAAAAAGAATTATTGAACATATGAAAGAAAAAGAAATGGAGCTAGTAAAAAGACTGAATGTTGCAAATGAAACGATAAAAAAATTAAAATTAAAATGAGTCGATCACAACAAGAAAGGCTCTGGAGGATTTGCCGGAGCATACACAGCCGGACCTTGTGCAGGAAGCGCAAGTGACAATGTTGGATGTGTAGGCGACAAAGTGAGAAGCAAATCTGACACAATACGATGAAGGTTCCATAACAGTATGGAAAAGAAAAAATATAATTTTTCTCATGAGCAATATTTTTCTATTCCAATAGACAAATTAAGCAGCGATAAATCTCGTCCATTTCCATTGTTCATTTATCTTGAGCAAAACGACCACCTTATACTCATTCGATTTGCTGGTGATGAATTGCCACATGAAAAACTACAGTTTTATAAACAAAAAAAACTAGAATCATTTTGGTCTTTAAAAGAGTTTCAAAATGAGTGGCTAAAATATTTAGATGAAAATCCTAATACTAATGGCAATCCATTGCCAGAACAAAAAACATATGAAGCGAGGAGTTTGGAAGCTGCATTAGCTGTAGATGCATTAACTGCTAAAGAACTCAGCGATGAACAAAAAAAGGAGGTGTTAAAAAGTGTCAGTAGTGGGATGATGTCGTCCTTATCCACTATAAAAGACCCTGCACAATTTCAAGAAACTTTTAAAAAATTTCAGGAGTTTACAGAAGATGTTGTGCAAACAGCATTAGAATCTCATGAGATGGAGTCAGTGTATGATCAAATTAAAAAATTAACAGAATTGGATCACTCTGTCGTGACTTCTTCAATGAGTGTGATGTTTGCTCTAGGGATTGGGTATTCCGATAAAGATTTTTTAGCGAATCTTTCAATAGGCGCTCTGATGCATGATGTTGGCTTTATAGAGCTACCTACTAATTTATTAACAGTTCCTGAAACAAAAATGACGCCTGAGCAGTTTGCAGTTTATAGATCCCATGTTCAAAAAGGTGTTGACCTCGTTCAAAAAAATAAAATACCCATTACGACACAAGTAAAAGAGATCATTCTCCAACATCATGAAAAATTTGATGGGACAGGATATCCGCTAGGTCTGAAAGGATTTAAGTTAAGCGAGCACTCCCAGCTCGTGTCGATTGCAGATCGTTTCGGCTTATTTATGAACGGTTTGTATGATGGTGTGGAACGTCCACCAGATGCAGCATTGCAAGCGTTAAAGCAATTTGATAGCGGATCAACACCCCGTTACTATTCGCCGGAGCTTTTTCTAACCGTTATGCAACTTATTGAAGACAGCCGACAACAATCCACTCAAACAAAAAAATAGCTAGAACTAGCCAACTGCAACGGTCACTTTATGGAATTCTAGCTGTTACTGTTTTTAAAAAATCTATTTCATCGCTTGAAAAACCTCCTGCTTGTTTTCCCCTTTCAGCTAGAAACATTCTTTGTGTTTTTGTTGTCGATGACGTTTCTGCATAGAGTGGACAGGTATAAGAAATAGCACTTTCACCTTCATAGGTTTGTGCTTGTTTTTTTTCAAAGAATTCAAAGATGGTAGGAGCTGATATCAGCTGTATTTGTTGGCCATTTTTATAGTCACCAGCTCCTGCTAGAGAATAAGCGACGTCTTTTTTATCTGAAATTTGCAGGATTGCAGCTGAATCCACTAATTTCATATCTCTTATTTCATTTACAATCCAAGCCCAGAGTTGCTCTTTAGATTCTTTACGGGTTAAATGGTTTGAAAGCTGGAGCAAAAAACCAAATTGAGGTACTTGCTGAGGTACTTGCTTTGGTGTTTCTTTTGGGGGTGTACTTTTTTGGTTCTCTTGATTTGTGGATACTGCATTTTTAGCTTGTAGGATCCGTCTGTGTAAACGCCCTTCTAAAAACACTCTTAGTTTTGGATCTGCAATTTTAAATTCATTGAGCTGTTCAAAGCTACTTTCTTGAACAACAAAATTTTTTTCTTCGCTACTTTTATTGTGGACTGCAGCTACGATTTTATTGTCTTGTGGTTGGTTACTTGGTTCTACTTTGCTGGCTTCTACTACTGTTTTTTTATCTTGAGTTGGGCTACTTGCTGATCTTGATGAACGTTGTGCTTTTATGAGTAGTGAGATTTTAAACTGAATGCTTTTGGCTTGAAAGGGTGAAACAAAATATTCAGTAACACCATTTTTAAGAAAGAAGTCTTTTAATTCTACAGTTTTGAATGCTGAGAAAACATATGTTTTTATTTTTTGAGCACTAATTTGTTTTTGCCATGTTTTAACAAATTGTGCTGCTTGAGCAACAGACTCTTTATTTAAAAGACTTAAGAAAACAATTTGGCAAGAAGGTGGATTGGACTTCTGAAATAGTGTCGTCATTTCACTTTGCCCACTTTGCCCACTTTGCCCACTTTGCAAAGATGCACTACTGAGCTTGTGAATTTCAATGTCTGGTTCATTTGCATAGAACTTTAAAGAATCTATAACGATTTCTTCTGAGGGCTCTAAAATATAAAAATTAATTTCTTTCATGATTTCCTCCTCCTTATATTGCGTCGCTTTTACATTGGACCTTGTCGCATTCACATCACGTGAATGCTCAGGCCGCAAAAGCTCCGGTTTTTGTTAAAGTTTTACACAAGTTGCAAAAGATGAATTCGATGCACTTGATGCTGAACACTTCGTTAGCCAATAGCGTTGAGCTGTATTATTAGCCACACAGTTTCCACAAGCGCTGGTCGTACATGGACAGGAATTTTGCATACTGCTTCCCTGGCAGCGTGAGCCGCCTCCAATGGCGATGTATCCTACACCACAATCTGCAACAATCGTAGTTGCATTTGCATTTGCATAAATATGTTTAAATTGCTTTGTGTCTGTGACGGCTTCTGTATTGATGTCTGCAGTATCAATTGAGTTGTCTAAAACCATTGCGCTAGTGATCGAGCCAGTAGGTAGTGACACACTACCTGTAACACTAATACCGCCAGAGGCAGTTAATAAACCGCTAGCTGTGAGAGCTCCAGTAACCGTAACGGCACCCGTAATGTCTGCACCACTTGCGGATACAGTTAACTTGCCAGCTGAGAAAAAATCTCCTTCCGCATCAATTTTAAATTTTTCTACTCCACCTACTGCAACTCCTAGGAGTGTGTTATTTGCAGTAGCGGTAGCAGGATTAATGTAAGCAGAACCATCGCCAACAGTTAATCCAGCAGGTGTGCGTGTGTAAGTGTTTAGTCCTGACCAAGAGTTTGCAGATGTAAGCCAGCCAAAATCGGCAGCATGCTTGCCATCCACCATATCTGAATCTAAACCATTGCCAGTGCCTGTGTTTAAAACAGAGTTAGGATATTTGCCTGTGCCATCTAACGGTAAAAGAGTACTTGCAGTTGGAGTACTGCTTGCGTGAAACGTGTCTACAGAGTCTGAATCTAAACCATTGCCTGATCCTGTATTTAAAACAGAGTTAGGAAATTTTGCACTCCCGTTTAACGGCAAAAGAGTACTTGCAGTTGGAGTGCTGCTTGCGTGAAACGTGTCTACAGAGTCTGAATCTAAGCCATTGCCTGATCCTGTATTTAAAACAGAGTTAGGAAATTTTGCACTCCCGTTTAACGGCAAAAGAGTACTGGCTGTTGGAGTGCTGCTTGCGTGAAACGTGTCTACCGTATCTGCATTAGTAGCACTGCTAGCTGTTCCAGTTAAATTCCCTGTGATAGTACCAGTAACCGATAAATTACCTGCTACAGAAGTATCTCCCTCTGCATCAATTTTAAATTTTTCTGCTCCACCTACTGCAACTCCTAGGAGTGTGTTATTTGCAGCAGCTGTAGCAGGATTTACATAAGCAGAACCATCGCCAACAGTTAATCCAACGGGTGTGCGTGTGTAAGTGTTTAGTCCAGACCACGAATTTGCAGATGTAAGCCAGCCAAAATCGGCAGCATGCTTACCATCCACCATATCTGAATCTAAACCATTGCCAGTGCCTGTGTTTAAAACAGAGTTAGGAAATTTTGCACTCCCGTTTAACGGCAAAAGAGTACTTGCAGTTGGAGTACTGCTAGCATGGAATCCATCTACTTGGTCTGCATTGGTTGGTGCAGTTAGCGTACCCGTTATAGTCACATTTCCTGAAATAGTGGTGTCTCCCTCAGCATCAATTCTGAATTTTTCTGCTCCGCCAACGGCTACTCCAAAAAGGGTGTTATTTAAGCTTGCTGTTGCAGGATTAATATAAACGGCACCATTTGAAACCGTACTTCCCGTTGGTGTGGAAGTGGCTGTGATTTGTCCTGAACTAGTTAAGGTATTAGAGACAGTGAATGTGCCCGCTACAGATGAGTTTCCTGTAATGGCAGCCCCACCTCCACTGACTGTAATTCCACCTGTTCCTACAGCAATGGAGGGACCGATCCAGTTTCCACTTGCATCAATGACCGCAGTTCCTAATGAAGAAATAATCCGTCCTGTTGAGTCTAGTTTTGCAAGTTCAGTGGAATCAAATCCATCGATCGTATCTGCCTTTAATGCAAATAAACTTGAGACCACTCGAAATGTTGGAGAGAGGATGTCCCACCCACCTCCTGATCTTTCAATTTCCACTTCAATTGCTACGGTTGTTGAATAATCTAGCCCAGAAAGTAAAGTAGCTGTAATTGGTAAATTTGATGCAGCAATCGTTGCACCTGTGATGGTATTTAAGGCTGTTCCTCCTTGTAAACTTTCTCCTAATGCTACAGAAAAAATTCCATCTGTCATTGTGACGGTTGCATACTCTGAATACCAAATTCGAGTTGTGTTAGTATAAAGCCCAAATCGCATTTTTTTAGTTCCCGTAATAGGACTTCCACCCGAATCTGTTAGAAATCCTTGAAAGTTTATAGAACGTGGAACTTTTTCATCGATAGCAAAGCAGTTGAATTGGATTAAAAAACTGCTCAGCATGATGAGAATAGGTATTTTTATATTAGAGTTTTTAGAGAGCTGCATTGAGCCCTCCTTTTAAGATGTAATTTGAACTTGTCGACTTTTGTTTTAAAAAGTTTCCACCGATGGAAGTTCTCTTTAACAAAGCGCCAGTTGCACTTCTAGATGTGTTATCTCCACCTTCTGTATTTTCTTCACGTACAAAAAAGTTTGCTGAATAGGTTCTTGTTGTTGTAGTAGTTGTTGTGTTTGAGTTATTTGAAGAGTTAGAGGAGTTATTTCCTGCTTTAAAGCGAGTTACTTCTGCATCGTTTGTGTTGTACTTACAACCAGTAAAGAAAAAGCTAAATCCAAACAGCATTACAAACAAAAAACTAAATAATGCTATCATTGGCGTTGGATTCATTTTTTCTTACCTCCTGTAAGTTTTTGACTTCCATGTTAAGCGTTTATGCTAAGTGTTAAGTAAACATTAAACGCCTTGCGTTAAAGTAGTTTGTTAGAATTGTGTAGATTTTTAATAAAAAAACTAATCAAGTGGTTGTGTTTATGTGTAAAGGTTTAGATTAATTGTGTATATTTATTTAGATTACTATTGAATTTGCAATTCTTTTGAGCCATCTTTAATTTCTAAAAGTTCAGAACCAGCATTTTTGTCTTTATTAGAAGGATTAGACCCTACATTAAGGACTCGATTATGATCTTGAAAGATTTTTGCTGGGATATTTTTAATATTAGTTTCAAAACTGTATCCAACACCTCGAATAGATTTTATGCAATCTGAAAAGACGCCAAGTTTTTTTCTTAACTTACTCACATGGGTATCAATAGATCGATCATAAACTTCTGTATTCGAGCTCCATACGAATGTAAGAAGCTGGTCTCTGCTTAATATTGTTCTTTGATTTTTTGCTAAGAAGTAGAAAATTTTAAACTCAATGGGTGTAAGTTTAACTTCATATTCACCTTTTGGATCTTCAATATGAACTCTTTGTTGGGAGAGATCAAAACGAAATAACTCCAGTTTAAAAATTGAACTTGCAACAAATTGAGATTTAACTTTGTTTAACTTGGATTTGATACGTGCTTTTAATTCTAAAGGGTCACAGGACTTAACGATGTAATCTTCTGCACCTAAGGCAAATGCTGTTATTTTATCTATTACTAAAGAGTTTTTTGTAAAAAAAATAATTGGGATGTTTTGAGTGTGGGCTGTGTGTTTTAACGTGGTACAAAGTTGAAGTCCATTGATTTCTGCTAGCTCTACTTCTGTGACAATTAAATCGATAAGTTGAGAGTTGAGTTGCTTCAAACATTCTGAAATGTTTGTTGCGCTATAAACCATAAAATCATTTTCATTGAATAAGTTTTGAATTTTGATGAACGTATTCTCGTCTGGATCTACTACTAAAATTTTATGTGTTACTGTTTGGTAAGAATTAATATTCATGTGTAATAAATAATATAGCAAAGTTTAATTGCGACAGTATGAAGTTTTCTTAAAAATAGAATATTTTATACTAATTTATTGTTATATTAAAAATATATTATTTTAACATAATTATTTTAATATTTCTTCATATTTTATTTTTATGTTTCATTTGACGATCCTACAAATAGGATGACCCTTTTTAAGGATGGATTTAAAGCAGCTGCTTTTTTCTTTCTTGTAAGTCAGTTGATGCATGGTCGTGATGTGAATGCGACAAGGCCCACAAGGCCCAATGTACACCCACATGTTCCCACTCTTTTAACACCTGAAAATGCTCGCTATAAACTCCTTCATAAAAGCATGTCATTTCGCTTACAGTGGAAACCACTTGCTTGCTGTAAAGTTTTTGTTTTTCGTTTGTATCAAGATGGGGCAGAGGTTTTTAAAAAAGAAGTTAAAGGTACTTATTTAGACTTAAGAAACATTCCATTAAGACAGTATTCCTGGGATGTCTCTGCATTGATTCCTGAATTAACTGACAATCGTAGTTTAGCACAAGCAGCGCCCGACCTATCACATTCACAGAGCGGGAAAGCAATAAAATATCCGGAGCATTTCCAGGACGGGAATGCGACAAAATATAATGAAGGTCCCCCATCTGTCTTGCAGAAATTTAAATTAGAGTTATTAAGCTTAAATAAAGAAGGTGTATCTTTAATCCAACCAAATGGAAAAACTTATTATTCATCTGAACCCATTGAATTTCGTTGGGAGAAGTCTTCAAACAAAGCTGAGGTTTACTATTTAAGTTTATATAAAAAACAAAAAACATGGAGGAAAATAGCCTTTAAAGAAGACATTAAAGAAAACTCAACGCGCGCACTAGCTAGTACGGTATCTCCAGGTGAGTATAAGTGGACAATTGAAACAAAAAATCCTCATAAAAATGAGATTACAAGTCAATCTGAGACGACATTTTATATTGTTGATGCAAGAGAACGCAATCCAGGCGATGGATTTTTTAGCGCTGGTTTACAAATTAATAGTACCAGCTATAAAGGCGCAGACAGTACTTTTGAAACAAAGTTTAGCACAAAACTATTAGGTCTAGTTTTGACTAGTGAGTATTGGTTTAGCCGACACTTTGGAATGAATGCACAATTCATGCAAGTGGATGCGCAATTCAAAGGAAGACCAACGCGGCTATTTGGAACAGATGGAAGTTTACTCTTTAGATTTCCACTTCGTTCTTTTCCTGAAGATTGGCGGATACATTTTGGGCTAGGCCTTGGGCATTTTTCTTTGCCAGAAGTCTTAGCCACAAGCGAAACAACTTTTAATTATAATACTGTTCGCAGGCTTTCTGTCTTACCTAGTTTAAAGCTTTTACACCTTATCACTTCAAAAACTTTTATTTTCACAGAAGTTTTAGGAAATCAAAACATAACTCTTTCTGGTGGAGCAACAGGTGTGAAACAGCAAAAAACAGTTTGGAACTATAAATTAGGAGTGGGATTGCAGAGTTTTTTTCTTCATCCATTAGGCGTAATGGGACAAGCTCGATATGCACAAGAAGGGTTTAAATATTCTTCAAATACAGATGAGGTAAGTATAAATTTTTTATCAACAGAGTTTTTATTTTCCTTGCTTTATTCTTTTTAGAAAAACAAGAAAGGCTCTGGAGGATTTGCGTGATGCAAAAGCGACAAGGCCCAATTTGATATATTTATGGTCAGTAGAGGGAAGCCTTTCGTTTAGTTTTTTGTAAGTTAAAGTGATTTATCTATACTTTCTCAGAAAATACTCGAGCAAAGGATCGCTAATAAAAAATTATAGTACTTATAGTACAGTACATTAAGTACTATACATTAAGTACTATACATCAAGTACTGTAAGGAATTTAAATTGCTTAAAGTTTGTTTATGTGGGCGTGCCAATGTGGGTAAAAGTTCATTATTTAATCGTCTGTTTGGCAAAAAAAAAGCTTTAGTCCTAGATCAACCAGGAGTCACAAGAGATGTGAGAACAGCTCAAGTGGAATGGGATGGACAGTGCATAGAAATTGCTGATCTTGCTGGGTTAGAAGAAGACTCTAAAAAAAATAAAAAAAAAGATACCCTTCGAAATCTTGCAAACAAAGTAGCAGTTAATTATATCCAAACCGCAGATCTTGTCTTATTTTTAGTGGATTCAAAACATCCTCTTCTCCCACAAGATATGGAGCTTGCTTCACAAATAAGAAAGTTTGGAAAAAAAGTTTTAGTTGTGGCTGCCAAAGCAGACAATATGGCGGATTACCCTGAAGCAGAAAATTTAGGATGGGGAAGTGCACTCAGTACTTCTGCGGAGCACCGTTTAGGGATTGAAACACTAAAGGAACAGATTCTTGCGGAGCTTTTGAGGACAGAGCATTTACGCCCAGAGCTTTTACGTGATGCACGCGCAACAAAAGTTGATACAAAAGCCACAGAGCCGTGGGAGGAGCGCTCGACTCGTCCTATTAAATTAGGTGTTTATGGAAGACCCAATGTTGGTAAAAGCACGTTTGCAAACTTGCTTTTAGGAGAGCAGAGGATGATTACTTCTGCAATTCCTGGTACGACAATAGATACCATTGATTCTGATTTTACTCATGGTGGCAAGTCGTATCGTATTTTAGATACTGCAGGTGTTCGTAAGAAGTCTAAAACAAAACAAGGTGTTGAAGTTTTAAGTGTTGTGCAATCTTTAAATTCTCTCTCACAAGTAGATATTGCCCTTATTTTAATGGATGGCTTTGAAGGTGTAACAGACCAAGACGAAAAAATCACAAGTGAAATCCTTAAAGCAGGAAAGCCTCTAATTTTAATTATTAATAAATGGGATTTATGTAATGTCAGTAAATCTTCTTATTCTTCACGTGTGCGCGATGCTTTAGGATTTTTAGATTTTGCTCCTCTTTTGTTTGTGAGTGCTCTAAAAGGGGAGGGACTCCGTTCTTTGTGGGATCTAATAGATGAAATTTTAAAAGGTCCTAAGCAGCAAATTAAGCCGATGGATTTAAGCCGATTTTTTAAACTCGTTCAAGTGAGCAACAATCCACAAGGGGCAAAGATTCATTACGCGCATTTTATTTCTAGAAAACCTCCAACCATCGTTTGCTTTGTAAATAATCCAAAGAAATTTATTTTTTCGTTTGAGCGTTATTTAAAAAATGAGCTCTATAAGAGGTATGGATGGGTAGGATGGCCCATTCGTTTGATTTTTAGAAAAAAATGATTATGGTGCCGAGTATATAAATGTAAAAAATGACTGACTCATAAAATTGAGGATTAACCTAAATCCTCATCTAATTGATTCAATCAGCATCAATACCCTAGCATGGTGATGTGCGCTAAATGCATGAAAGAAATGACCCTTTAGGACTACTTTTTTAAAAACAGATTTTGATAGCGAAGATTTTATTTTTTTTGAGTACGATGCTAATTGAATGACTTTGACGTTTCTCTCTACTTCTGCATTTCCATCACGATTATTCTTTGATACCTCGACATCAATTGGTTTATCGAGTCGCAAAAACCAGCTGTGTTCAATTTCATCCCCGTTTTTGATGCTTTCATATCCTGGTCGACCTGCAAATGTTTGTTGTTCGATAATACCTAACAATTCAACTACTGTCGGCTCGTAATGGGATATTGGATTTTTGGCCCAAACTTGCACAATCGAAAAAATCAAGAGAAGCAGCAATAAGATAAACGATCTTAGGATCACGTCACTCTAGTCCTCAAAATGATAATCACGATATCAGGCATCATAGCATCTTTACCATGATCTAATCAATTACATCACTGAATATATTTTGGAGTGTGAGCAATGGAGACAGCACCTACTGTTTGAATATTAAACTCACTTTTCAAAAACTCAGAAAACCCAAGCAAGGTATTTCCTGTCGTGACGATGTCATCAAATAAAATAACTTGTGCCGGAGCCTTCTGTTGCTCTGCACGTAGCGAGTTCCAAAGCGTAGCTTGCGGAGCGTTCCCAAGACAAGAAATTGAGAAAATATAGGGAACATGTTTTGATGTACATAAGTTTTTTTTATAAATTGATTTTTGATGGTTGATTTTTCTTTCTTTAAGGTTTAATTTTTTTTGGGCCAAAAGATTTTTAAAAGTTCTTCTATAATTTATTTTTTCTAGTGTGCTCCAACCAAGTTTACAAAATTCTAGAGCTAAATTTTCTACGAGGTGAAAGCTTTGAAATGGTTTACTGGGTACCCAGACAAAAGGAATAGTTTTCCAATTGCTAGGCATCTTTTCCCAAAGCCATCTTGTGATCCACTGGATAGCAATGGGGTGGCTTTGTTTTTTTTGTTTTAGGATGATGTTTTGTATCCAACCTTTATAATGAGTGCCTGCAATAACAGATATGTTCATTGCATTGAGAAAAAGGGGTAGACTCACTTCTAAATGGCTGCAGTTTTGTAGGCAGTTCTCACAAATACTTTGTTTCCATTGAGTAACAGGTTTGTAGCAAAAAGCACAATGAGGATGAAATAAGTTTAAAATCCAGTCCATGACTTTAGGATTTTGCAGTGTTTATGCCAGTTTTTATTAAAAGGGACCGTGCATGGACCTTCCCTGTAAAAAAAACAGGATGCAATGGAATAGAGGTGTGTATTTTATGGAGCACATGTCCCCAGAGCCGTACAATAAAAGTAATGTGTATACGGCTTTTATATGGAGGCTATTGCTCCGGACCCTGATGGAATTTGCACACCCCCTCTAATTGGTGCACTTTACTCGAGAATCTACCCCACGTAAAACTCTCGGATTCAGAACGCCAATCGAATCATATCATGAAAAAATATTACCAAATTCAATTTAGTCAAACGTCGCACTTGGCTCGAGAATTTAACAAATACGCTTGAAATACCATTGCCCCAGTAATATATCGGGATGGATGAAGCCTAAAAGACAACCGAAACAACCCTTTCTACCAGGGCTTAATCCCAAGACAAAAAACAACGCTCATGGTGGAGACCACACAAGTGGTTGCCGCAAGCTACGTCGGCCATTTCATCCAAAACAAGCGCTGCATGTTGTTCTGAGAT
>Ga0213870_1000742_pt1 | contig 15231 bp, 18 predicted proteins | sample WICALVC2017_Meta_FD_160119 | JGI IMG/M metagenome (GOLD analysis project Ga0213870, IMG submission 160119) | Freshwater microbial communities from subterranean cave lake in Wind Cave National Park, South Dakota, United States - WICALVC2017 | ecosystem: Environmental > Aquatic > Deep subsurface >... | reverse complement strand
ATCAAATGACAAAAATGACACAAGGTGTCATCTCGAGCGTTAGCGAGAGATCCCATGGGATTCCTCGGCTGCGCCTCGGAATGACAGTACCTGTCAATTTAGAAATTTTAAATTTTTTTCGGATTTCGGATTTCGGATTTCGGATTTTCCCTAATTTGCTTTAGCTTCCACATAAAAAGCGCTCCTTTGTTTTTTGCATTGCTATCCACAACAAAGGAAAGTGCTTTCTCAAGAATCGATCTATGCATTGTTTTGGCTAGTCTTATGTATAAACCCCTATGTTTATAATCATCCAATTCTTCAGCAAGGTATATGCCATATGATTGAAACTCTCGGCTAATATATCTGTCTGTAGTTGGATCAAACTTCTTGAGGATCTGTCTTATGGATTGCATGAGGACATTATACAACAATTTTTTTATTAACCAACGGAAAGGTGGCAATAAATTGTGATCCTTGATTTTCTATGCTTTCAACTACTATTTTACCATTCATCTTCTCAACTAACTGTTTTGTAATCCAAAGCCCTAAACCTGTTCCAGGTACGGTTTTAGTCTTATCATTGGGTATGCGGGAGAACTTAGCAAACATTTTACTCATAGATTCTTGCGGAATGCCAACTCCTGTGTCTTTTACAAAAGTTCTAAGAAGATTCTCTTTAATCTCGTGAAATATAGTAACTTCTCCTTGCAAAGTATACTTAATTGCGTTCCCAACAAGATTGGCAAATATTTGATGCATTCTGTCTTTGTCGCAATTTACAATTAACGGATGGTCTAGTTGCTTGTATACTAGATTTAATCCTTTTTGCTTTGCTTGCGACATAAATTCATTAACTACGCTAGTTATAATTTCTCCAAGATCAATGTCAGCTAACGTAAACTGAATTCTATCTTGTTCTATTCTTGATACATCTAAAATATCATTAACAAGAATTTTTAACCGTCCTGTGCTGTCGGTAATAACTTTTAAATAGTGTTGTAATTTCTCATCCCTTTTAAAAACTGGATTTTTTAATAACAAATACGAAAATCCATCAATAGCTGTTATAGGCGCTCTAAGCTCATGAGAAGCAATTGATATAAAATCGCCTTTTAGCTGATCTACCTCTTTTATCTTTTTTAAGATAAGAGAGGCTTCAAAAAATCTAAAATGATTAAGAAGGAGCAATATTACAACAATCATAGTTGCTACAAGAACAAATAATGAATCGCGAATGGTGCGCTCCGTTATTAAATCAATTTGAGCTGCTGAAAGATAAACATTTAATACTCCTATCTTTTTATTAGAATCGTCATGAAGAGGAGAGGCTACAATCCATAACCGCTCTTTTGGCCCTCCAATAATAGCACTTACTTGTTTTGAATAAGCTTGATTTGTTCCCCAAGCTAGCTGATTCATAACCGGATCACTAACTTTTTTGGTAAATTCAGATGTTGATGTAAAAGATGCATCAAGATTATCATCCGACTTGAAAACTTCTATTGCTTTTATCTCCGGAAGGTCTTTAACGATCTTTTTTAGCGTATTCTGAAGGCTTACCAAATCTGAGAGCTTGTCTCGCACGTGAAGACCTATTAGGGATTCCACCAATAATGCCTTGTTATTTAGCTGAAAATCAGTATCCCTTTGAATACTTTTTAAGATATAAATCGTATTAATGGCTAGTATGCTTGGAACTAAAACTATAACAAATAGCGCGTATATAAGCTGTGCGATATCTGGGTTAAATGTAAACTTTGAAAATAACTTCATAATCTGCCTAAAGAGGAGAGCGGCTTTTAATTTTGTAAATAATTAGTAAGAGAGCTATGGAAACTATTATGATAGCAATAGTGGCATAAACAAATATCCAAAGACTGCCGGATTCACTTGCTGACTCAATATTCGAGTTTTCATTTAAGTTAGCAGCAAAAGCTGGAGGAACAAAGAACGTGGAGGCTTCGGATCGAACTTTCGTACCATCCGTTCTTGAAGTGACTACATAAGCTATATGCTCTCCAGAATTAAGTGGTTTTTCTAAACTGTATTTCCAAAGTCCATTTGCATCTGTTTTTACTGTTACAATAATTGGGTTAGAATAAATAATAACTGTGACAATGGTGTTTGCGCTCGCTTTACCTTCCAATACGACACCCATTTGGTTGGTCTCCGTTTTCTTATTTTCAATCTTATTTATTACTGTATTATTATCTACTGCCACCTCATCAGGCTTAAATTGAGAGGCAAGAGCGATATCTTTTGTTGTAACTTCGGGAAACCCAGGAGGGAAAGGATTCTCTACTGTTACCCTAATTGGCCCAACTGTTGTTTGCTCTCCGTTACTATCAATAACGGTTGCAATTAGATTATATTCCCCGTTTGGCGTATTAGTAGAATCCCAGGAGAAATCTCCGGTTGTTATATTGCCCATTAAACGAGTACGACCAACGTAAATAGTGTCGCTAACTGAATCAATTGGCTGAAGCATTATATCCATTGTTGCAGACTTTGGAGCCTTAAATGATATACTTTGAGTCTTTGAAACAATTTTTCCTGGAGTTAAATTTAGTATAGCTGGATCGTCTATAATATCGTGTTTTGCGGCAAATATTTTACATTTGTCAAAATTTTCCTCTTTTTGACAGTAGATTTTACAAGATTTTTCTGAATCACAACCTAATTCTGTCTTTGATTTTTCATAAATTAAAGCTTGTTCCCTCTCTTCTTCATCATAAAGACCTGTCTTCTTGCTAAATGCGATACATTTTTCTCTATTTATGGGATTTAGGCAAAAGTCATTACATTCACCGCAGTTATTACAGTTACCAAGCTCTGGTATTGGGAAAGAAATATTGTGTTCCTTGGCAATTTCCGGAGTTAAATCTAAAGAGGTTGACTCGCCTTGTGAACATTGACAGGTTGATCCGGTCCAGGAGCACCCTGAAGTATCTTTGCACATCTCCTCGGGTGTTCTGCAAGAACATTTCGAATAATCCCAATATTTACCACTTTCGCAACCACTGCTCGGTGGTTGACATGAAGAGCTGGTTGGGTTTGGCTTACAAGAACAAGCTCCTGAATCCCAGTAATATCCACCCCCGCATCCGCTACTTGGCTCCTGGCATGAAGTGGTTGTGCTTGTAGGACTGGTTGTAGGTTTTGGCCTGCACGAACAGCTCGAAGAATCCCAGTAATAATTTGTGCCACAACCCGAGCTTGGTTCGTGACACTCACTTGTGCTTGATTTACATGAACAACTCGAAGAATCCCAAAAGTAGTTGGTGCCACAACCACTACTTGGACCCTGACAAGTCGTTGAACTTAGCTTACAGACACAACTATTATAATCCCAGTAATAGTTTGTTCCACAACCAGAACTTGGCGGCTGACAAAAGTTTTGCGTTGCTTCGCATTGACAGCTGAGTTGAGCACTATTCCAGGAGCATCCATGATTTATACATTCTTGCGCTTTGTCTTGATCGCTTTGTTTTGAACAATCACAACTATTATTATTCCAGCTGCAACCTGAAATTTTTTCACACGAATCCTTAGGGTCGTAAGCCGATTGAACAGTCGCGCACTGACAGGTGTTTCCCAACCAGCTACATCCTGCAATTTTTGAGCAGGCGCTAATTGGATCAGGCGGTACATATGGTCCTGTACCATACCCGTAACACTTACTAGGATTAATATCGCAGTATGCTTTACAAGACTCAACACTTTCGCATCCTCCAGCGCCTCTAAATTCCGAAAGTTTATAAGAAGATGTAAATTTTGCGCACTCATCGAAATTATTAGGATTACTGCAATACGTTTTACAGGTAATTTCAGAGGTGCAACTACCAGGACCTTTTGTTTCAATTCCTCCGCGAATTCCTATGATTCTGGCAAAATTTGTGCAAGCTTCTTTATTTACATCTTGTTCGCAATATGTTTTACAATTCTCTTGGGAGTTACAACCCAAAGCATCCCTAGCCTTTTCTAATACTTTTCCTTGCTCAATGTTTGCTTGGTATCCTCCATATAATTTATGTCTTTGTGCAAAACTATTGCATTTTTCAATATTCTCTTTTTGCTCACAAAATGTATTACACAACCTATGAGTTGCACACCCTAATTCTTCTCTTGCTGCATCTAAAATTATTGCTTTTTTATTTTCCGCCTCAGGAGCTTTATAAAAACCCTTTTCTTTTGCATATGTTGCGCATGCATTTTGATTAAGAGGGTCTTCACAATAGAAACGACACTCGGTGTAATTCGCGCAATTCCCAAGCTCTACAATAGGAAAGCTAATTTTATAGTTTCTAATTAGTTCCTCTGGCCCTTGTTGGACAAAAACTGAATTGGCGGAAAAAAGTATACACCAAGCAATTGCCGGCAATTTAACTGTTTTTATTCTATTTACGAAGTAAATTATTATTTTCACCTGTCAAACGGATTTATATATTCAGAAAATGGGTTAACATACTGAGTGTTCTTGCTAAATGGATTACTGTATTCTTCCTTTGGATTGATTTCTGATTCTTCTCTACTAGAAATATCAGTTGTAGCGCTTGGAGTCTTGGGGGATTGTTTTAAATTTGAAATGTTTGAAGAAGTCAAAACAATTGTTGCCAACAAAACTGACAGTAATATAAGCAATATTGCATTAAAAGAAATAAGGGATCTTTTCTGTTGTTCGGGCATTAATAATATTATAAGAACAAAACAGTGTACTTTGTCAACAACCAACTGTAGGCATCACCATCTCAAACCTCTTTCATTCTTAGTTGGATCAAACTTCTTGAGGATCTGATGGATTGCATAACTTATGCTTATTTGCTGTTAAATCTATTCATCGCGGCTTCCAATCCAACTTCAAGTCCCATTTGAATTGCTTTAGAGCCTCGTTTTGTAAGGTCTTTGACTTTACCCCGCTCCGCTCCAGTAAACATTCCCAAAACATAATCCTCAACGTTTTTCAACTTCTGATTTCCAACTTCTAACTTCTGATTTCCAACACCAATTCCAAGTCTAAATCTCCAGAATTGATCTGTACCTAATTTTTCCATTATCGATTCGACGCCATGATGACCAGCAGTTCCACCGCCAAACCTTATCTTCATAGCGCCAATAGGCAAATCTATGTCGTCGTGAATAACCCAGATATCAGATATTGAGATATTGAGATATTGAGATATTGAGGAGACTGCAAGGCCTGAGTTATTCATGTAAGTCTTGGGCTTTGCGAGAATGACCTTTTGTAAATCACCACGTTGAGGCTGCCACTCGATTCGAGCAATATCGCTTTTAAACTTAGTCGAATTCTCCCAAAAAGTATTACGCACAGGCTCAAAGTCTTTAAGAAACTTTTCTACTACCATAAAGCCAATATTATGGCGAGTTCTTTCGTATCTTGTCCCAGGATTACCAAGACCAACAATTAACTTCATAAACTTAAGATACTAGGATACTATGATATTAAGATACTAAGAAAAAAGCACTTAATATCCTAATATCTTAATGTCTTAATATCTTTAAAACTTGATAGTCCTCAACTTGCGGAAAATCTTTATAAAACTGTCCAACCGCATAAAAATTCGGAGCAATCTCCAAAGCAACAACCTTATCAAAATATTTATTAATAATACTAAATGTATCTTTTGCTATCACAGGGGTTGCCAAAATTATGGGCTTTGCTTTTTGTTTTTTCAAAAACATTTGTGCGCAAATAACTGTTGTCCCTGTTGCTACGCCATCATCAACAACTATAACTTTTTTATTTGTAAAGTCAAGGACCTTTCTTTGTCGATTTATTATATCTTCTAGCTTCTTGTGCTCATAAGACTTCTCCTTAACGATTGAGGACTTGTACTCCTTATCTACGCATAGGCGTTTTATCAACCCCTCATCCCAATAGATTGTATTTTTGGGGCCCAAAGCTCCGATTGCTAGCTCTTTCTCATTTGGCGCTCCTAATTTCCTGATTACCAAAGGCGCCAAGGGCACTTTAAAATAATCTGCAATGATTCTGCCCAAAACTATTCCACCCCGCAGAATCGCTGCAATTACGAAGTCTCTATATCTTATTTGTTTTTCGATTTCCAAGGCTAGCTGTCGGCCTGCTTCTTCACGATTCTCAAACATAGAATTTAGAATTTTTGAAGTTAGATGCTCTTGATGTCTTTGACCTTGAATACTTGATGCTTTGAAACCTTGATTTCAAGAACGTCAAGATTTCAAGAGGTCAAGATCAAGAACTTCTAACTTCCATCTTCAAGAATTCCAATATCAAAATCCTAATCCCATCTGCATCTTTTCATTTTCTTGTTTATTTTCAATCCTAGCCTCATCATGATTCCAGATTTCCACGTGTCCATACTCTCCATCGTATCCAGGATCAATGACAATTGTCCCTTCACGCACCTTCTCTATCCCTTCAGCTATTTTTACACCTATCTTGTTCCGTATTGAATCGATAGGGGTTTTCAGCAAAACTTCTATTTCGGATCCAAACTTCTCACAAAGACTATCAAACATTGCTCTTACTTTTTGGCTTGCTACCGTTGCCTCCAAACCCTCTGCTACGATTTCCATAAGAGGAACGAGCTTAACGTAGGGCGGATGGTTTTTGGCTTTATCTGTATACCACTTTATTCCGTTGGGGCTTATTTTCTCCTCTGAAATAGTAGAAAGTGAACTATTACCTAATTGTGAAACCCTATACAAAACACCTTCTGTAAGCTGCCTTTTGCAAACAGGACACATATTCCCTTCTGTTTTTATTTCCTCTGGGCCCCTCACTACCCTACAATTTCTGTGCCCTGAGAAATGATATTTCCCTTCTTCGGGGTAGAACTCGATTGTATAAAGGATTCTTGGAGGACTGAAGACAGAAGACTGATTCTCTGTCTTATCTGTTTCTTCCGTTCTTCTGCCATCTGTCTTCTGTATTCTGTTATCTGTCTTCCGCATTATTGCTTTCCTTATATTCTCATAACTTGGTTCTTCTAGTTCAAAAACGGTCGCTTCTCGTCCCATCTTAGCCGGACTGTGCGCATCAGAAAAAGAAAGAATTGAACGATTTTTCAACTCAAGCATTTGCCAATTCATCTCTGGATCGCTAGATAATCCTGTCTCAATACCATAAATATATTTACTAAACTCACCGAATGCTTCATCCAAAGAATCAAATCCACTTGCAGAGCCATAAATCCCAAAATGCGGCGTCCAGACATGGCATGGAATAAGCATCGCTCTATCGTCTATAGATAAAATTGTCTCAAGTAAGTCTTTTGAAGTTAGACCAATTATCGGCCTTCCATCAGAATGAAGATTGCATCCTCTTCCTGTAAGTTCTTTGTTGATTTTTTCTGCTGTTTCAAAACTTGGAACAAAAACTAAATTGTGAATTCTTCTAACTTTCTCTCCTTGCTTATAAATACTCGCAATCTCTGTAGATAAAAGAAAGAGTGATTCTTTTTGAGCTTTAGAATTTTGGTTATTTGAATTTTTTTCGAATTTCGGATTTCGAATTTCGGATTTTAGTTTATACAAACCCTCTCCCTTTTCTTCCAATTGGCTTCTAATTTCCCTCAACCAAAGTGGATGCGTCCAATCTCCAGTGGATAGAATATCAATTCCTTTCTTCTTCCCCCACTCCGCCATAATGGGCAAAACCATATTCTGTGAAACCGCGCGTGAGTACTTACTATGTAAATGGAGATCCGAAACAAATTGCACAAAGTTATTCTAACACAAAGTATGTAAATCGGTCTATTGCAGATAGCTATTAACTCTGTTACAATTTACATAATATGGGAATGACGGAGGTAAAATTAAAAGTTAAAAATCCAAGGAATCCTTCAAAAGCATTTGAAGGAAAATTCTTGGTTGACAGCGGAGCAACGTATACAGTTGTGCCTAAAGAAATTCTTAAAAACCTTGGAATTAAGCCAGCAGGAGAAGAAGAATTCTCCTTAGCAGATGGGAGAACGATTTCAAGAAAAGTAGGAAGTGCACTGTATGAATATCAAGGAATTGAACGTGCGGCCCCAATCCTTTTTGGCGAAAAAGACGACAGCCTACTGTTGGGTACCTTTACCCTCGAAGCGCTTGGCCTAACCCTTGATCCTTTCAAGAGAAAACTATATAAGGCGTTGTTAAGGATGTAAGTCAACAGTTCATTAGTTCGAACTAATGAACTGTAAGATGAGACATTATATCCTTAGTCAAGTGCTTTAGAGCGCGGGAATATTTGGAATGAAGATGCAAATCCGAAACAAATTGCATAGAATACATTGTAGCACAAAACTAATTGATCTCTTCTTGTGAAAACGCATAGGATTTGATAGAATCCAGAATATGACTATGCAAGAAGCGTTTCGTCGGGCAAAGGAAGAAAGTCCTAAATCGCCCATAGTGCAAAAGGTTAACGCAGAGTGGATTAGACTAGAAGAAGAAAGACGATTTGCTCTGCTTAGAGAGCAATTCAAAAGTACTGTGGGGTATATGTGGTTTGGTACCCGAATCGACCCAGCAATCAGCAAATACCTTGAACATAACCGCATTCGCATTCCTATTGAACAAAAAAAAAGGCAATGGACATATGCCTTAACCATTCTTAAAGACAGACCTTCTGAACAACGCATAGAGCTACTTAGGGCTTTAGCTTCCGGAATGCAGTTGTCAGAAGATAATGCTACTCCAGCTGTTGATGCAAAGTACAGGAAGTTTTTTCGCTTCGCCCCTCTTCGTTATTCAGGCGATAATCCTTTAGGAGTAAGTTTTACTAGACCATCTGTATTTTTTATAGAAGCTATTGGCGATATGTCGGGTCATTCAAGAGAACAACAAGAGAAATTTAGAGAATTTATGATAAAAAAATCAGGCTTAACTGGAGAAGTGGGATTGCCCCAACTTTTTCCCGGTGTCAGCCGATGGATAGACCGCGGTAACTCTCGTATCCCTTCTTAGTAAGGCCTACAGAGATCTCTGTAGGCTTGGTTTGCGCAATTATTATTTTATCTTTTGTTTGTCTCTTGTTTTCTCTGAAGCCTCTTTTTAAAAAGATTTTCCCGAAATCCCCCTTCGTTAACAAATTTTTCCTCAAGCCAACGGATCTTTTGATCAAGAAGTGCATTGGTTTGATTAATAAGACAAATTGCCGCATTTGCTGCATCTTCGGAAGAGTTCATGTAAATTTTATAATTGTTATAATTATTATAACGGTTATACACGAGTCGTCGTACTGCTTGAGCTTTCGAAGAATCCTTTTCCCAAAGCTTCAAACCTCGTTGACGTAAAAAATCTAAAAAATCATTTAGTAGCTCTTCTAGGCTTCCCCTTGCAACTCCTAATAATTTTATTCTTCCTTCCAAGCTTTTCTGCAAATAACCTTCTGGAATATTTTGTTTGCCCGAACGAGCAGCCTGCTCCATTTGATCCTTTGTCCGGGATTTATAGTCTATGTATTTTTTTAACAAATTCAACTGTAAAATCGTAAATAATTTCTGTTTGCTTGAAGAAAGGAAGACTTTTATAACCGCCAGTCGTAGTCGTATCCATATAATAGTTATAACCGTTATAATTATTATAACGTTTATATTATTTCTTCCCCTGTAGCTTGTACATCTTAATTAGCTCTTTAACAGTCGTGGCGTCTTCAGGCTTTTTGTCTGCTGTTCGAAATGAAACCAAACGGGGAAAGCGAAGGGCATAGCCCGCCTCCTTTGTCTCCTCTGTCCCTTTTGTCTCTTTTGTCCCAGCACCGGCTGTATGCAAAGGCGAACGGGTTATTTCATCTGCCAAAACCTCTATGACTATTTTAGGTTGAACCCAAACACTGGGAACAATCAACGAATTTACCCTACTTGGTCTACTTTTAACTTTTAACTTTGAACTTTGAACTTTTATTTCCCGCCATTCCTCATCAGTCAAACCAGTTCCGATCTTAGAAACAGTTACGAACTCATCCTCCTTGTCATCATATACCCCAACCAACAACGCCCCTGCTCCAAACGCAGTTCGCTTTCCTTTTCCAAAAATGTAACCCAAAACCACACAGTCAATTGTATCTTGCAATTCTCCAGACGAATGCCGCTTTAACTTTACCCAATTAAAGTTTCTACCTCCTGCCTCATAAAGTGAATCTATTTTTTTAACCACAACTCCCTCAAGCCCTTTGGATATTGCGTCATCAAGCATAAGTTGCAAATCTTTTGGATTTTCAAGAATCTTTCCAGGAGACGGAATAAGAATATCATCGGGTCGAACAATTTTTTTTAATATTTCCATGCGCTTAACAAGCGGAGTATCGATTAATGATTTTCCATCAACATACAAAATATCAAACACAAATGCCCTTAAAGGCAGGCTTTTTACCATCTCCTCAATTTTGTACTTGCGGCGTCTCTTGGTTGTTTCCTGAAACGGCAGAAACTCTTCTGACTCTCTCTGGTATGCCAAAGCCTCTGTGTCTAAAATCGCAGTTTTTGCTTTCACTTGCTTTAAAGTCCCTTCTATTAACTCTGGAAACATACGCGTCATGTTTTCAAGATTTCTTGAAAACATAGTAACTTTACTCCCATCTTTGTGGATCTGTACCCTAAAGCCATCGTATTTTAGTTGGGCGTTAACTTTGAGCATTTTTTCAACAACTTTCTCAGGCGTCGGAAGTCTTTCGCAAAGCTCTGAGCGAATTGGTTTACCAACTTGTACTTTTAATTTTTGAACTCCCTGTAGTCCTTGACTAAACAAAGTCTTTGCAATAAGACCCAAATCAGAAGTTCTGTTATATGCTCCTTCCAACAGCTTTCTTTTACTTTTGTCCCCTAGCTTTGCTGTTGCTAATCCATCCAGAATTGTAGGATCCCCAATTCCAAGCCTTGTATTCCCAAGAGGAATTCTTACAAGATGTTTTGCAGATATTGAATCGAGTTTTTTGAGAAGTTCTGATAATAATGTTTGCCTTTTCTCAACCGTCCCCTCCCCCGAAGTCCTGGCTATTTTAGTTAGAATCTCAACCACTTCATCTACCGTTAACTTTGAACTTTGAACTTTGAACTTTGAACTTAGCTGCGTAGCAGCTAATCCCATGTCGCCTAACCTTTGATACAATTTCAACACTTCTTCTTTTGTTGACCCATAAGCCAATGCAATCGCGCTCGCTACTGTTTTTTCCGCCATGCCAATTTCAGTTGCCTCAAAAAAAGGCGCGATTCTACCTTGAATTAGATAGATAATTTTATCGATCTCATCTTTTGAGGTATGCTTAAACAAATCCGAAAGAATATCTATTAAAGAAAGTCTGGATGAAGTCAGCTCTAATTTCTCAAAGTAAGAGACGAGTTTGGAAAATAACATATAAACGACTTTATACCGTTAATAATACGTTATTTCTTGCATTAAAATCAATGCCTGCTATAATTCAGAGTATGAGACATGAGATTGAAGTACCGTATTATCCATTAGACGAATTCCCTCCATATGAAAAAATAAGAAGACATAGGGACCCTGAATACTCAGGAAATAGCCACAAAAAACCAAAATTTCAACCTATTTTTTCGGCTGTTGCGCCTGATCAAGTAATTATAGAAATGCCCAATATTGATTCTCTTAAAGAAGAATTTAAGCCATTCGGCTCATTAATATCTCTTTTCGTTTTTAACAGAGGGCCTCAAGCAGTAACAAGAAGAGTAATAAGGAAACTTGGACCAAGCGCGGTATCCTCAGATTTTAAATTAAATCCGCATATAGAAGAAATAATGCTCACTGCATCAGGAATGGCGTTTGAACGTCTTGCCCACTTATATCTTAACGATAAAGTTAAGAAAGAAAGCGGAGAGGAAAAAAGGGTTCTTGATCCTGGATCTCCAAGCAGAATATTTCAAAGCTTACGAGATTTTGATGGCTCTATAAATTTTGTGCCTGATGGAATTGTAATGACAAATTTTCCTCGTGAGGCAATTTTATCCGGGCTATGCGAATATAAGATGTCACCACACAAAGACATTGACGATTTGAGAATGCAAGTTCGACTAATGACTGATTTTATTAATAGATTTTCAGGACAAAATCTCAGAATAAATACAAAGCTTGATAATTACCTAAAAGAAAATCATACAGAAATAAAGGTAGATAATAAATCAAATGTCAATATCGTAATCCCAGATAATAGCTTCCCGAATACACGAAATATTTCTCAAGATCCGCGTGTCAATGTGTATGTAGCTCCTTTTCCACGAGAGCTTCCTATAAGCCTTGCTATTGCAAGCTTGAAGGATTTCGGAAAAGTTATTTTATAGACATAATAAGGGCTTCAGACTGCAAGTTTGCGAAAAATTATTCATAATAAATTATGGGGTTTGGGATTGAGAAGCCACAGCATTTTCTGCTTTAATGGTTATTATCTGTTTCATAAACTCTCCAAATTGTGACAAGTTAAGTGGTTTGGGAAAAATAGCTGCAAGCCTAAAATTTTTCATTGCCGAATTCTTATCATTTGGATCATTTGGATCAAATCCATCCATTCCTGCACTTATCAAAGCAACTGTTATATCCTGTCCGCTTTCTTTTACTCTCTTAGCAAGGTCGAAGCCATTCATTCGAGGCATTCGTCCGTCTGTTAAGACAACGTTAAATTTTTCTTTATTTTCTTGAAGGATGCCCCATGCTTCTTGACCATCAACAGCAACCTTAACTAAATCTATGCTTTCTAAGAAATTACCCCTTTTTAGAACTCTAAGTATTAATTCCCTGATATATTCTTCATCATCAACAACTAAAACTCTTAGTTTTTCTTTATTATTTTCCGGTGAAGTTAAGATTTCTTTGTTTCCTGCTGCATCCATAAAATTTATTATACATTAAAACTAATCTAAAAATAAAGTCTATCCCATGACGTACTTCGATCCCTTTGTTACCCCTTGTTTTTTAATGATACCATTTTTTAACAAAACCTTCAACTCATTCAAAATAGTATCTTCGGATACCATTGGAAAGAGTCGACCAAAAGCTTGATTCTGTAAGTAACCTGTCTCCTGAATATATTCAATAATCTTAAGCTGCCGATCTGTTAAGAGAATTGGCTTGCCGCCAAGTTTTTCTTTAATCTTCCCATCAACCGATATTCTCTCTACCCTTTCCTTTATTTTAGAAAGCTCAATTGCCAGGCCTTCTGTAAAATACTCAAGCCAATTTGTTAGATCATTATTGTTTTTTTCAACGCTCTGAAGAGCGCTATAATAATATTGCGCGTTTGAATCAAAATATTCTTCCAAAGAAAAAAACTTTCTTATGTCATATCCTTCCAAAAACAATATTAAAGTTGACAAAGCTCTCGCTACCCTACCATTTCCATCTAAAAACGGATGGATTCTTACCAATTCATAATGAACAATCCCTGACTTCAAAACTGGATGAATATCTTGATTCTGCTTTGCAGAAATAAACGCAATTAAATCCTTAATCTGCTGAGAAACAAACCCAGCTTGCGGCGGTCTAAAAGAAACTTCCAGAGTTCTATTATTCTTTACCACCACCTGTGTTTTTCTATAAACACCACATTTCTCCTCTGGTAGGATTTTGGTAACGGTCAATTTGTGCAAGTGTTTTAATAAATCCTCGTCGATCTGACTTTTGAGTTTTGAGTTGTAGTTTTGAGTTTTGACTTTTGAGTTTTGAGATTGTCCAATATAATCCATCGCCTTTCTATAGTTTATTACCTCCTGAATATCCCGATCCCGCCCGACAACTTCTCCTCCTTGTAAAACTTTCTCAGCTTGGGATAAATTAAGCTCATTGCCTTCTATGTGTGTTCCGTGATGTACGCTTCGAGTCAATGCCTCATCCCGAAACTTCTTTTCATAGTATGGCAAAAGCGGCGCATTATCTATAACTTCCCTACAGGCCTCAATGATGCCTATATTCTTTAAAATCTTATTTGTGATGGTAAAGTTGGGATTATACATATATTTAAATGCAAAAGTTAAAAATCAAAAGGCAAAAATGCAATTCAAAATTAAAAAGTATCCAAACTTTTGACTTTTTACTTGTAATTTTGAATTTTGACCTTTGAATTTTGAATTCCTATAAAGTATTATACAATCATGGCAGACAAAACTCAAAAGACTCCCGATGACAAAAAGCTGCATGTTGAAGTTGTCCGCCAAATGGTTACTCTTTCAACAAGCGGTTTTGGTTTGGTTGCTGCCCTATCATGGAACAATGTGATCCAAGAATTTGTAAATAGTTACGTTAAGAAGTGGCTTCCCAATGGCAGCGGCATTGTCTCACTCTTGATTTATGCGATAATAATCACAATCCTCGCAGTCTTTGTAACCCTAGAGCTCTCAAAGCTTTTGAAGAGATTGGAAAATAGACAATAGCTAGGGAGCGGTTGCGAAGAATTTTTGTTTGATTTCTTTAGGTAAGCCTTCTGCTTGTCTTTTTAAGAACTTTGAGGCATCGAGAATTTCTATATACACTGGTTCCTCCTCTTCTGTAAAATGAACAATAACATCACCAGTTTGTTCACCGTAGTCAATTTTCCCATCGGATAACCAAATATTCAATACGTCGTCTTCTTTCTCGTATTTAAACTTTGGATATTTTAAGTATTCTTTAGCTTTAATTAGCTTCATAATATCTCCCCTTCTTAGCTGGATAAAATGTAATTATTGTTATTATATCATCCTCTATTTTAAAAACAACCCTCAAAACATGTTTTTCATCATACGGCCTAGATGCAATCATTTTAGGATGATCTGAGTTTTTATCGATATGTTCAGGATCTTTAATTACAATTATAATGTCTTTTTGAGCAAATGTTATTCCCTGCTTTTCAAAGTCTACAAACTTACTAAATGCGTGTTTTGTAAAAATAAACTTCATTTTGTATCCAATTAGCAGTAAAGAATATAATCTGATCTTATCATACTTCAATTTCAATCTGTCATTGTTTTTAAATTTTGAATCTTATATACTAAAACAAATGCGTTATCCGTGGGTATGTTTATCAATCGGTGGAGTATGGACAGCGACTATTTTGGTAGTTGTTTTTAAGATTGTCGAACCAACTACGTTGTACCTTTACGCCTCTGCAACAGCGCTTGTTTTGTTCTTTTTGGGTTTTGCGCGTAACTAAATCCAGCACCTTTTTCTGCAAAATACTGCATCCATGCAGAAAAGGAGAGAATTTAAAAAGTGCTGGATAAACTTTATGCTAAGGTTCTTCTACATTATAGGCATTATTACCAAATATCTCTTCAT
>Ga0213870_1000741_pt1 | contig 15261 bp, 10 predicted proteins | sample WICALVC2017_Meta_FD_160119 | JGI IMG/M metagenome (GOLD analysis project Ga0213870, IMG submission 160119) | Freshwater microbial communities from subterranean cave lake in Wind Cave National Park, South Dakota, United States - WICALVC2017 | ecosystem: Environmental > Aquatic > Deep subsurface >... | reverse complement strand
AGAATACTAAATATAATGCTTTTAAGATAAGGAGGAAGAACTTTTACCTCGGTAATTATGAATGGCCGCATACAGAGAAACTGGAAAGATTATTTCAAAAGGATTCATTAAAAAATTGGTATGGGAAAATTCATGAGAGTCCTGTTGTCGATGGCAAAATAGGAACGCTTCGGGGACTTTTGTTTCATTATACGCACCGGGACCTATCATCGATGCTTGCCAAAACGATTGAGTGGTCAAAAATAGAAGCGGATTTAAGGATTAAAGCAGGGCATCCCAAAATGAATGGATTGCGGTTTTTAAGGGTTATGATAACTGCTTTTTTGGATTCCTATATAAAACAGGGAGGATGGAGAATTGGAGTTCCGGGACTTATTGAAAGCATCTATCAGTCATTTAGTATTTTTATAACTTACGCCAGGCTTTGGGAACTTCAACAAGAAGTTAAAAGTCAAAAGTGAAAATTCAAAAGTTAAATTTTAAAATCAAAAGTTTTCTAATAAAGTTCTGGCCAATTTTGTTCATTTTGACAGTTTGGTTTATCTTTTCCTACCCTTATTTTTTCCAAAACCGCGTTCCTTATTCATCGACCTACCAGGTTAATCATTTTTTTCCCTGGAGCGCTTATCCGCAGTATCACGGGCCGGTTAAAAACGGAGCAATGCCCGATATTACAGACCAGATTTATCCGTGGAGGCATTTTACGATAGAAACATGGAAGAAAGGCGAGATACCTTTCTGGAATCCCAACAGTTTCTCAGGAAATCCCCACCTCGCCAATTACCAGTCTGCCGTTTTTTCTCCGTTTAACTTACTATTCTTTATGTTTCCGTTTGTTGAGGCATGGAGTTTGCTTGTTTTGCTTCAGCCGCTTTTGGCCGCAGTATTTACATATGTATTGCTTCGGGAATTCAAAATTAGCAAAGCCGGATCGGCAGTAGGAAGCATTGCGTTTATGTTTTGCGGATTCATGGTTGTATGGATGGCATACGGAACTTTGTCTTTCGCAATTTTATTTTTACCTTTTAGCCTTTTTGCAATAGAAAGATGGTTTAATAAAAAAGGAAAATTACCACTCGTTGTCCTAACTTTATCTATTCCTTTGTCCTTTTTTTCCGGACACTTTCAAACCTCTTTATATTTTCTTGCATTTACGACTCTTTTCTTATTTTTTAAAATTTTACAAAATAGGAAAATTATACTCCCCATTATCGCGGCATTTGTTTTAGGAGTTTTAATATCGCTTGTTCAAATAATTCCATCAATTCAATTTTATTTGGAATCAACAAGAAGCGAGATATTTTTAAATCAAGGAGGCATACCGTTATTTTATTTAATTAATTTATTTTCTCCTGATTTTTTTGGAAATCCGGTGACCAGGAACGACTGGTTTGGTTACTATGCAGAATGGGCAAGTTTTGTCGGAATAATTCCTTTAATGCTCTCATTAATTGCTTTCAACAGAAAAAATAAAACAATAGTCTTTTTTTCCATCATAAGCATTGTTGTGTTACTTCTTGCTATTGACTCACCTATACAAAGATTTATAACCGATCTTAAAATTCCTGTTATTTCAACCAGCAATCCGACCAGGATAATTGTTCTCTTGAGCTTTTCCCTCTCTGTTCTCGCCGGTTTCGGGTTTGACAAATTAAAGGAGTTTGTCGATAGAGGTTTAGTCAAAAAAGTTTTACCTTTGTTTTTTGCAATTGCTGTTTTGATTTCAGGGGTATGGTTTATGCTTTTTGTTTCCAACGCGCCTTCGGAAAATCTTGAAATTTCAAAAAGAAACTTTATTCTCCCGACATTAATATTTATAATTTTTTCTTTAATTGCGTTCACAGGAACTATCAGGAGACAAGGCCTTCTTCTATTTTTAATTCTGTTTTTAGTTGCTTTTGATTCACTTCGTTTTGCCCAAAAGTGGATGCCCTTTGACCCTAAGGAATTGGTTTTCTCCGATACTCCGGTCATAGCCGGAATTGCGGAAAATATAGGATTTGGAAGAATTTTTGGAAATTTTGGAGCAAATATAGACACATATTATGGTTTTCCTTCTATAGAAGGTTATGATCCTTTATACATTGAAAGATATGGAGAATTTATAAGATCTTCAGGTAATGGAGAGTTTACAAGCGCTGAAAGATCTGTAGTTAGATTGCCGCGAAGGGGAGAATTTACGGATAGGGTATTAGATTTATTAGGAGTTTCTCTTATTTTTCATCCTATCGCAGATACAAACCAGAGCTGGGCTTATCCTGTTTGGGAAAATCCAAATAGATTCGTGCCCGTTTTTAATGACGGCAATTTTGAAATTTATAGAAATCATACGGCTTTAGAAAGAGTTAGACTTTTCTATAATTTTGAAATAATAAAAGAAAAGCAGGAAATTATAGAAAGATTTTATAGTAGAGATTTTGATTTTAGAAATGTTTTAATTCTTGAGGAGGAGCCCAATGTAAATTCAAAATTCAAAATTCAAAATTCAAAATTAGACAAAAGACCAGAAGGAAGCGTTAAAATTATTTCCTACACCCCTAACGTTGTAACTATTGAGGCAAAAACGGAAGCTCCGGCGCTGGTCTTTTTATCTGATAATTTTTATCCCGGTTGGAAAGCTTTTGTTAATGGAAAAGAAACAAAAATTCTAAGAACAGATTATAGTTTTAGAGCCGTTGTAGTACCGGAGGGAGAATCAATTGTTGAATTTGGTTACAAGCCCTTTTAACTCCGCAAAAGTCATTTTATTTTTGGAAAAGTAAAAAAGATAGATAATATCTAATATCCCTGCAGTATTTATAATAAGAAGGGCAATAAACCAATTCCTCTGTCCTTGATTTGCCGCTCTCCACATAGCAAGCCCTTTCCATATGATTGACCAAACAAATATTACAAAAACTCCAAGAGGAGGAAGAGTAGCAGCGGGTAAATTACCGAATAAATCCATTAAAGTTATTATAATTTATAATATTAACACTTTGCAAGTAAGTCAGGAAAATTGATAGAATTAGAAGGTGAAGATAGGCATTTTTGACCCCTACCTGGACGATCTCGGCGGTGGGGAAAAATATATGATGACAATCGCCGAATGCCTTGCTAAAGACCATAATGTAAATGTATTCTGGGATCATAAAGAAGATATAATTAAACTTCAGCGTCGTTTTCTTTTTGATCTTTCATCTGTTTCTATAATTAAGAATGTTTTTTCTCCAAAGATTAATCCTCTAAAAAGACTTCTTGTGACAAGAAATTTTGATGCGATATTTATATTAAGCGATGGAAGTATTCCTTTAGTTTCCTCAAAAAAACTTTTAGTACATTTTCAGCAGCCTATGGAACATTTACATTCAGTTTCTCTAAAAACAAAATTAAAACTACTAAGAGTTACGTCGATTTTTTGCAATTCATACTTCACTAAGTCTTTTATAGATAAAACTTTTAGCGTTAACTCAAAAGTTTTATATCCTCCTGTCGCTTTATATCCTAAAAAAACTAAAAAGGAAAATATTATTTTAAACGTTGGTCGCTTAAGAGTTAAAAACGTGACAAAAGCAGGAATACCAATAGGAAATTACAAAAAACAAGATTTTATGATAGATGTATTTAAAAAAATGGTTGGTGGAGGACTTAAAAACTGGAAATTTATTTTTGCAATTAGTGTTCAAAAAAATGATAAAAAAGCTTTTGAATCTTTAAAAAGGAAAGCGCAAGGGTTTCCAATAGAATTTGTAGTAAATAAAAATAATAAAGAACTGTGGGATTTCTATAACCGAGCAAAGATCTACTGGCATGCTTCGGGATTTGGAGAAAATCTGGAAAAACATCCCGAATACGCCGAACATTTTGGAATCTCAACGGTTGAAGCAATGGGCGCGGGAGCTGTGCCGGTTGTTATTGCGGCAGGCGGTCAAAAAGAAATCGTAGAGGATTCGGAGGATGGATTTTTATGGAATACGGAAAAAGAGCTTATTCAATATACAGAGAAATTGGTGGGCGATCAAGAATTATTAAGCAAAATGTCTGAAGAAGCGGTAAAAAGATCTAAAAGATTCAGTGGAAACAGATTTTGCCAAGAAGTTAAAGACTTATTATGAAAAATTGGCCATTTTTTTCAATCTTACTTATAACAATTATCTTTTTCTGGCAATTTTTTGCTAAGGGATTTTTGCCGATTCCTTCGGATACCATTGTTGGACTTTACCATCCATTTAGGGATATCTATGCAAAAGAGTACCCAAGAGGAATCCCGTTCAAGAATTTTCTTATAACTGATCCTGTAAGACAGCAATATCCATGGAGAAATTTATCAATCGAGCTCGAAAAAAGGTTTGAACTACCGCTTTGGAATCCTTACAGTTTTTCCGGTACTCCGCTTTTGGCGAATTTCCAGTCAGGAGCTTTTTATCCTCTAAATATTTTATTCTTTATTCTGCCTTTTTATTTTGCCTGGAGCTTTTTAATTATACTTGAGCCTTTGTTAGTCGGTTTATTTCTATATCTGTTTTTAAGAAACTTAAAACTTAGTAAGCTTTCGAGTACTTTTTCGGCAATTACTTTCTCGTTATCCGGATTTACGGTAGCTTGGCTTGAGTGGGGCACCATAATTCACACGGCGCTTTGGATGCCTTTAATTCTCTTATCGATTGATAAAATCCTTATAGGAATTTCAAATTCTCGCCTCGTGGCGAAGCGAGTCAAATTTAAAATTTCAAATCCACAATTACTTTGGAGTTTTGTTTTTATTTTCTCATTGATAGCATCTTTCTTTGCTGGACATCCGCAAGTTTTCTTTTATCTTTTTGTCGTCTCATTAGCTTATCTTTTGGTCCGATGGATTCAATACGGTAAAAATAAAAAAATAGTTTTTCAATTTACTATTTACTATTTACTATTTACTATTATTACGGCAATTCAATGGATTCCTACCCTTAAGTTTATTCTTCTATCCGGACGCGATATAGACCAGCTTAATTGGCAGAGAGATGGTTGGTTTATTCCATGGCAGAATCTCACCCAGTTTTTTGCTCCCGATTTTTTTGGCAACCCAACTACCCTTAACTATTGGGGGATATTTAACTACGGTGAATTTGTAGGATATGTTGGAATTCTTTCTCTTATTTTCGCTATTTTCGCGTTATTCTTCCGCCGGGATAAAAAAACTTTATTTTTTGGGACACTATTTTTTCTATCTCTTATTTTCTCACTGCCGACCATATTTGCCAAGATTCCGTATCTTTTGGATATTCCTTTTATTTCAAGCACCCAGCCGACAAGACTTTTGCTTGTAACCGATTTATCTTTGGCAATTTTGGCAGGATTAGGTTTGGATTTATTTTTAAAAAACAAAAAAGGAATTATATTTCCTACCGTTTTTGTTGCAATAGTTTTTGGACTTTTATGGGCATTTACCAAATTCGGTAGCTTGTTATTCTCAGTCCAAAACGAAAATCTTATTGTCTCCCAAAGAAACCTAATATTGCCAACCTTGCTGTTTTTACTTTCAATAGCTTTAATATATTTTTCGATTTTCTTAAAGAGTAAAAAAATTAGAAATTTTATATATCTATTATTTCTTTTTGTTATTGCTTTCGATCTTTTAAGATTTGGCTTAAAGTTTAATCCGTTTACAAATAAAGAATATCTTTTTCCGGAGTCAAAAACTCTATCTTTTCTAAAAAGCGATAAAAGCTTATTTAGGGTTATGACAGATGATTCCCGGATTTTTGCTCCCAACTTTTCTTTAATGTATAAAGTTCAAAGCGTAGACGGATATGACCCGTTGTACCTTGAAAGGTACGCGCAGTTAATAGCAGCATCGGAAAGAGGAGAGCCGAATATATCTCCTCCTTTTGGATTTAACAGAATAATTACTCCCCATAATTTTGAATCCAAAATCATCGATCTTTTGGGAGTAAAATATGTTTTGAGCCTTAAAGATTTGGAGTCTCCAAAACTTGAAAAAGTTTTTTCAGAAGGCGAAACAAGAGTTTATAAAAATATAAATGCTTATCCGCGTACATTTTTTGTTGAGAATGTTATTTACTCCGAAAAGCCCGAAGAGGCAATCAAAAAGATCTTTAGCGAAAACTTAGAAACAACAGCAATAGTTGAGGATAAATTAGAAGGAGAGTTTATAAAAGGTAAAGCGGAGATTGTAAGCTTTAGTGAAAATAAAATTACTATAAAAACGGAAAATGAAGGAGAGGGATTCCTCGTTTTGGTAGAAACATTTTATCCTAGCTGGAGAGCAAAGATTGATGGAAAAGACACTAGGGTTTATAGAACCGACTTTAACTTTAGAGGAATTATAGTTCCTAAAGGAGAGCAAACAATTGAATTTTACAGTTCGCTGTTCTAATGACCTGCCTGCCGGCAGGCAGGTTTAAATCATGATATCAATAATAATTCCAAATTTTAACGGAAAAGAACTTTTAAAGAAGAACTTACCAAAAGTTTTCCGTTCTCTTGATGGTATAAAAAGCGAAGTTATAGTTGTTGATGATTGCTCAACCGATGATTCTATTAATATATTAAGAAATATGAGGGTTAGGTTTCTAAGAAATAATAAAAATTTAGGTTTTTCATCAACTGTTAATAAAGGAGTTTTAGCTTCGCGTGGAGATATTATAGTTTTATTAAATACGGATGCTTGGCCGGAGAAAAATTTTCTTGACAATCTTAGTTCTAGTTTTAGAGATAAAAAAGTTTTTGCCGTTGGATTCTTGGATAAAAGTATAGAAAATGGAAAAACGATTTTACGCGGAAGAGGAGTTGGCAAATGGCAGAAGGGATTTTTAGTTCACGCTAGAGGCGACATAGATAAAACTAATACGCTTTGGGCAAGCGGGGGTTCATCGGCTTACCGAAAAAACACATGGATTAAGCTAGGAGGGTTGGATGAGATTTATAATCCTTTTTATTGGGAGGACATAGATTTGTCTTACAGGGCATTAAAGTCGGGTTATGAAGTTAAATTTGATTCAAAAATCGTTGTTTATCATGAACATGCAAAAGGAGCAATTAAGTCAAACTATTCAGAATTTGATATAAGAGCAATTGCTTACAGGAATCAGTTTATTTTCGCCTGGAAAAACGGAACTGATCTTATTTTGCAGCTTAATCAGTTTTTGTTTTTGCCGTACCATTTTACAAAAGCTCTTCTAAATAAAGACTGGACGTTTTTTGTAGGATTTTTAAGGGCTTTAAGTATTTTTCCGAAAATTGTAAAATCAAGTCTTAAGGCCCAAGAATTATTTATAAAGGGAGATGCAGAAATTATAAAGGACTTTAAAGAATGAAATTATCAATAATTATCCCTGTTTATAACGAAGAGAAAACAATCGTTGAAGTTTTAAAAAGAGTAGATAGTTTAAAGATAGATGGGGTAGAGAAAGAAATAATAGTAATAGATGATGGGTCAACCGATGCAACAGCATCGGTAATTTCAAATTTCGAATTTCAAATTTCAAATTTCAAGAAAATACAACATCAGAAAAATCAGGGTAAAGGCGCTGCGGTAAAAACCGGGATAAAAAACGCGACAGGAGATTATGTAATTATCCAGGATGCGGATTTGGAGTATAACCCAAAGGATATAGAAAGGTTGGTTGCTCCTATCAAAGAAAAAAAAGCTAAAGTAGTGTATGGAACCAGACTTAGAAGGTTGCCAAATCTAGCACGTGATGAAAGAACTTTTCAATTTTTGGTCCACTACTTTGGCAATAGATTTTTAAGTCTTCTAACAAGCATTCTTTACGGACAATGGCTGACAGATATGGAGACTTGTTACAAATTGTTTCCAAGGAAAGCATTAGACGAGATTAAGCTAAATGCACGGGGATTTGAATTTGAGCCTGAAATCACGGCAAAGCTGCTTAAAAGAGGATATAGGATTTTAGAGATTCCCATCTCAACCAATCCCAGAGGATATAATGAGGGCAAGAAATTAAATACAATAAGGGATGGGACTATTGCGCTGATAACACTTTTTAGATACAGATTTATGGATTAGAAATATGAGCATAAGACTTGATTCCGTTTTACTTTTTGCATTTGTCATACCCTTTATAATGACCTACAGGATAAGTCCTTTGGAAACCCCGTTTTGGTTATTTGGTTTAATTTTTTTAGGACTATTAACATACATAGTATTAGACCTTTTAAAGCTTAACTTGAAAAGATATTACTTTTTAAAGCAAATAGTTTTGTGGTCTTTAATAGTAGTAGTAATAGGAAGCGCTTTTATCTCTGCCATTATTGTGCGACATCAAACTTCGCCAATTTATAATATTCACGATATAGTTATTCAACAAGAGTCGGGAATTCGGTTTCTTTTGGATGGAGTTAATCCTTATGCTGTAACATATTTTGGTACTCCTCTTGAGCAGTGGAATTATTCTGATATTGAAGTGAATCCTGCGTTATATCATTTCGTGATGCAGCCTTTTTATTTAATATTTGCATTACCCTTTTACTTCTTTAGTAATTTAATATTCGGTTTTTTTGACGGAAGAATACCGCTCTTGTTCCTTTTTCTTTCTCTTTTAATTATGGTTGCGTATTTAATAAAAGATAAGGAGAAAAGACTTCTCTTTCTTATTCTTCTTGCTTTTAATCCCGCGATGTTAAGTTACACTCTTGAAGGAAGATCGGATATTTTTATGTTTGCATTTCTCTTTGCCTCTTTTTACCTTTTGACAAAAGGAAAACTTTTTTTAGCGGGAATTCCTATGGGGTTAGCGTTTGCAGTCAAACAGTCTGCTTGGCCGATACTGCCTTTATACGTTGCTTTCCTTTTCTTGAAAACAAAAAAGCTTAAAGAAACTGCTAAAAATTTATTCCCGTTGGCACTTACTTTTCTGGCAATTCTTTCTCCATTTCTTCTTTGGGACTATCGTTCGTTCCTGGATAGTACTATTTTTTATCTTTCGGGCTCTGCGCCTAACAGTTATCCGATATCAGGATATGGGTTTGGAAAACTCTTAAATCAAATGGGGTTAATAAAAGATGCTTATCAATATTTTCCATTCCACATTATTCAACTTGTAGCTGGATTGCCTCTGTTTTGGGTTTTGTACGCTTTTCTTAAAAAGAATTTATCAGTTGGGAGGCTTATTCTGTCTTATGGAATTTTCCTATTAGTTTTCTGGTATTTCTCCCGCTACTTTAACAATAGTCATTTAGCTTATCTTTCAGTGGTCTTTATTACCGCTTACTTTTGGCCGCAAGAAGAAAAAACATGAGGTTGCCTTTTGTTATTTTAGGGCTTGCTATATTTTTTTCTTTATTTCTTGGTCCACTGTTTCATAAAGGAGTCTATAATGCCCACGACAGCGAGGTTAATATTGCAAGATTTGCTGCATATTACAATGCCTTTCAAGATGGTCAATTTCCTCCACGCTGGGCAGGAGATTTTAACTACAGCTTTGGATCGCCAGCTCTTATTTTCTTCTATCCGCTTCCGGGATATATTGCAAGTTTAGTCCATAGCTTAGGCATAAACCTTGAGAATTCATATAAGATTCTTATGGGGTTGGCTTTTATATTGGCTCCTGTATTCTGGTATTTGTGGGCAAGAATGTTGGTGAGGAATGAGATTGCAATAATCTCCTCAATCCTCTATGGGCTTGTGCCTTACCGTTTTCTTAACATGTATGTAAGGGGAGACATAGGAGAATTATTAAGCCTTGCTCTTATTCCACTTGTTCTTCTATTTATAGAAAAAACCTTGCGAAAAAACAATATTCAAACAATGGTTTTGGGAGGAATTTTTTACGGTCTTCTCATCTTGTCGCATAATGTTTTAAGTCTTATTTTTTCTCCTGTTTTACTTGCTTACTCAATATTAAGAAGAAAAAAAGATTATCTTTTTAATATCTTTCCTATTTTTATAATTGGACTTTTTATTTCAGCATTTTTCTTTCTTCCAGCAATTTTTGAATCACAGTATTTAAATACGAGTCTTTTTATAGAAACATTTAAGAATCACTTTCCTCCCTTTTCAAAGCTAATCTACTCTACGTGGGGGTTTGGTCCTAACGTTAACAAAGAAGGGGGACTTTCTCCTCAGATTGGGCCATTGTATATACTTTTTGTTTTTGCAAGCGCATTTTTCTTATTAACAAAGAAAAGACATAGAATAGATATTAGTTTTTGGTTAATAGTTTTTGCAATATCGGTATTCTTAACAACTTCTAAATCAATCTTTTTATGGGAAAATCTCCCGCTCATAAAACTTTTTCAGTTTCCCTGGAGATTCGTTTCTTTAGCAAGTTTTGCATCCGTAAGTCTTGCTATGTATGTTTTAAGTGTTGTCGATAATAGAAAAGTAATAATTGGCGTTTTTTTAGTTGCTGTATTGGTAAGTTTGCCTTTTGTTAAGGTTAATGGTTACGAAGAAAGAGTAGATGAATATTATTATACATATAAAGGAACAACTTCTTTTCACGGCGAAACAACAACTATTTGGACTGCAGGAGATTTTTATGAATTGCCGAAGAGTGAATTTGAGATTATAGAGGGAGAAGGAGAAATTATAGAAAGCAGTAAAAAATCAAATCTTCATGCCCTTATAGTAGATGGAGAAACAGACTTAACAGTCCTTGATAATACGGTTTATTTTCCAGGATGGAGAGTTGAGGTTGAGGGGAAAAAAGTTCCGGTCGAATTTCAAAACCCCAACCACAGAGGATTAATTACATTTGAGGTTCCAAAAGGAACACATGAAATTTCTGTATCTTTTGGAGAGTCGCCAGTCAGGTTACTTTCCGATTACATAAGTCTTTTTGGAATATTTCTGGTAACATTAGTGCTAGCACTGCGGAAAAGATTAAACAAAATAATAAAGTGAGAAGAAATACAATCTTACTGTTTCTTATTCTACTCCTTGGATTTATCTTAAGATTCTATGCGTTAGGGCAGATTCCTGTATCCCTGCATAGAGATGAAGTTTTCTTAGGCTACAATGGATACTCTATCTTTAAAATCGGTAATGATATAAGCGGTAATTTTTTACCACTGCATTTAGAATCTTTTCTTTTTAGCCCGGCTGGATATTCTTATTTTTCAATACCTTTTATATCCCTTTTTGGGCTAAACGAATTTTCCGTCCGAGCGGCATCCGGTCTTTTTGGGTTTCTGACAATTCCTTTAATTTATTTCCTAACAAAACTATTGCTTGAGAAGCACAAAGAAAGGGAAATTATAGCCTTATTTCCAGCTTTTATTTTTTCCATTTCTCCATGGCATATCAATTTATCAAGGGTAGCTACAGAAAACACATTAGCTACTTTTTTTATAACTTTGGGAATATTACTTTTTATTATATGGTTAAAAAATAAAAAATTAAGGTTCATTTTGTTTTCTTTTATTTCTTTTTGCATAACGCTTGTTATATACCAGGCTCCAAGACCTTTCCTTCCGATTTTTCTGCCGTTTATGGGTTTTATTTTAGGTTTCAAATTATTGCTTAAAAAAGAAGTAACGTTGCTAAGTGTTCTCTTTGCTCTGATACTCCTTCCTATTATTCTTATTCTTAATTCACCGCAGCTTTCTTACAGGGTAAGAACTCTTAACATTTTCGAACATCCCCAGACCCAGATTATGGTAACGAGCTGGCTAATAGGGGATAGCATGGTCGGATTACCAGAGGCGTTAACAAGACCTTTTCATAACAAGGCAGTGGGTTATAGTCTGGTTTTTTCCGAAAACTATTTAAACCATTTTTCTCCGGGCTTTTTATTTTTTGATAAAGGATTTCCCGATAGATATAGAATTCCCCAAGTGGGCCTTTTGTATCTTTTCGAAATAATATTACTTTTTATATCCATAGTTTATCTAGCCAAAAAAAACCTTAAGGTTTTTGCTTTTCTTTCGGGTTGGATTCTAGTTTCTTTTGTGGGTTCGGCTCTTACTTTTGATGATATTCCAAATCTTCAACGAACACTAACCGCCGCCCCTCCTTTTTCAATTTTATCGGGGCTTGGATTGTTTCTTTTATATTCTTTTCTCAAAACTAGAAAATTTAAAAAATATTATATCTCTGCGATATTTCTAATTGTAATTTTTTCAATCGGATTTTATCTTATTCAATACTACTCATATGCAAAAGTTTACAGGCCGTGGTATAGGCAGGATGGGTATAAAGAATTAGTTGAAAAAGTTAATTTTTATTTGAAGGATGAAAAACAGGCCGTAATAACAAACAGGGAAACCGCTCCGACAATTTTCTTCTTATTTTATAATAAGTATGACCCCTCAATCTTTCAAAAGGAAACCAAAGGCTCGGATTTAGCAAAAACGGATTATGCGAGTTTTTCAAAGTATAAATTTACGGATGAGGAATGCCCGGTTAGAATAAATGAGGAAACAGAGAAACTAATAGGGCAAAGAGGAGTCTTATACGTGAACAGCGGTTTGTGCAAGGATGTTGAGGGAGCTAGCTTGCTTTACACTGTAAAACGCACAGACGGTTCGCCGGTTTTTAAAATTCTTAAGATACAATAATGTTTAAAAATAAAGTTGTAATTGCCGTTTTTCTTTTTGCAATTATTTTAAGATTCTGGGGACTGGGAGTTATTCCTTCGGGTTTTGATGCAGATGAGGCCGCTTTTGGATATAATTCCTATTCTATTCTTAAAACCGGAGCCGACGAGTATGGCAAGTTTTTTCCTCTATCTCTTAAGTCATTTGGAGAATACAAGCCGGCTTTATATTCATATCTTAGCATTCCTTTTGTTTGGGCTTTTGATTTAAGTCCATTTTCCGTAAGATTTGTTTCGGCTCTATTCGGATCACTTACCGTAATATTCTTTTACTTCTTTGTTTCCAAGATTACTAAAGATAATAAGCTTGCTCTTGTTGCGGCGTTGCTTTTAGCAATCTTGCCCTGGCATATTAATTTATCAAGAACAGTAAGCGAAGTTATTCTCTCTCTCTTCTTTAACATAGTTTTGCTTTACTCATTGTTTGTATTTAAGGAAACAAATAATAAAAAATGGCTGGTAGTTGTACTTTTGGCGACACTGTTATCTATTCTTTCATATACAGCCTCGAGATTTTTTACACCATTACTAATACTTTTGTTTCTTTTATTTTTAAGAAATAAAGAAAATCTTAAAGTTTTCATAAAACCGTATAAATGGCTTATATTTTTAACTTTGACAATTGTTGTTTTTTATACTTTTATAGATTCTGCAAATAGAATAAAACAGATAAGCATATTTGAAACCCCTCAAACAAAATTGGTTTTAGAAGAGCAAATAAGGGAAAATGAGGGCACGCCCGTTTTATTAACAAGGGCGTTTCACAATAAAGTAATTAACTATTCCAGAACAATAATAGAAAACTACGCGAGTTACTTTACTTTGGATTACCTTTTTCTAAAAGGCGGACAACCCCAAAGAATGAGAATTCCCGATGCGGGACTATTCTATTTATGGCAGCTGCCGTTTATCTTGTTTGGTCTGTATCTCGCTTTTAAAAATAAAAATCGGATAGCACTACTCATGCTGTCTTGGTGGTTTATATCCCTCATTCCTGTTGCTTTAACTTTTGATGAAATTCCAAATGTATACAGATCAGCAATTATATTACTGCCAATTCTTTACATTTGCTCTTTAGGTTTGATTAACTTTTTTAATGACCGTTCGGACATTCGAAAAATAGTGTTTGGAGTTTTAATAATTGTTTCCGTTTGGGAATTTTTCTACTTTGTTATGCAGTACTATCGGCAGGAAGTTCACAGGCCGTGGTACAGGGGATATGCTTATAAGGAGCTTGTGCGGGATATAAATAAGGATTACGAAAAGTATGAAAAAATTATAATAACCAAAGCTCACTCGAGTCCCTACATCTACTTATTATTTTATAGCAAATATGATCCTAAGAAGTATCAGGCATTGGGGTCACCAAGGGATATAGTGGCAAACGGAGGATTTGACAAATTTTTATTTAGCGAGCATGATTGCCCTTCTTTTTCTTTTCCTCGAAAAGAATTAGGAAGTAGCGGAACTCATCTTTTTATAGACAATGGGAATTGCGAGTCCTTAGATGATCTTGTTTACAATCAAACTACAAAATTAATAAAGATAGTAGAGTGGAAAGACGATTCTTCGGCATTCAAGCTTTTGGAATATAATCCTGTTAAGGCACTATAAAGGTCTTATAGACTTTAAAATATCTCCTAGCGTTTCTATTCTGTTTTCTCGATCCTTATCTTTTGATTCTTTTTCCTCAAAGTAGCCTGCTTTATAGGAGCCTAAATCTAAATCGGCTATTTTGAAAATTCCCTCTTGGTTGGTTTGATCCTGATAAATTATGAGTCCATAGTCTTCTTCAGAAATAATAATTTGATTATCAAGCTCCTGAATTTTCCAATGTTCGGGATAAAAGAATCTAATCCCGCCATTTGTATAGATATGCTCTTTTTTAAAATTCGAAGACGTGTAGTACCTATGAACTTCTTTGTAAAGAGGTTCATATGCAGGCAAATCCAGTGACTTTTTTCGAAAAAAATCAACAGTTTCTATTGTAGGTTTGTGGGGAGTATGGTACGAAAGAAGTTGGTGCTTAACTTTTTGGTTTTCGGCTTCTTTTGCGAGTTTTTCCTCAAGGAGAGGAATGTCATCCTTTCTTGTCTCTCCGTATAGAATTTTTCCAAGAGGCTCAAAACCAAAAGTGTAATTCAATGGGATAAAGCTTTCCAAGAAAGCTTCTTCATATCTTATGTCTCTTAGGTTTGCTATTCTTTCATTTTTTTCCTCTTTCGAAAGAGAAAACACTTGTCCGTAGTCGCCATTTAATGATCCTTTTTGCTCAAGCAATTTAAAGAATGAATAGTTAAAAACCAAAGAAGCCAAAATTAATAGAAATAATAAAAAAAGCGTGGAATTTCTTAATATCAAATTTTTACTTTTAATCAACTCACTTAATGCTACGCCCAGAAAAAGAAATAAAAGCGGCATGACTATAATGTAGTAATGCGTAAATGGTTCAACTTTTAAAATAAAATAAAAAAGCGGAAGCGCTGTTGCGGCGAAAGCCATAAATCTAAAAGATTTAAACTTTTTAATAAATAATAAAGCGCCTGCTGGCAATAAAAGATATTCCAAGTAGAAAATTTTTCTAAGTATTTCTGCAATAGGAAACGCCTGGGCAAAGATAAGAGTGTCATCGCCCATAATAAACCTAAATCCTCCCTGGTTTGTTATCTGCAGGGGTCTTAAAAAGAGTTCAAGAGAAAATATTGGACTTAACCTATCC
>Ga0213870_1000740_pt1 | contig 15263 bp, 13 predicted proteins | sample WICALVC2017_Meta_FD_160119 | JGI IMG/M metagenome (GOLD analysis project Ga0213870, IMG submission 160119) | Freshwater microbial communities from subterranean cave lake in Wind Cave National Park, South Dakota, United States - WICALVC2017 | ecosystem: Environmental > Aquatic > Deep subsurface >... | reverse complement strand
GCAAACCTATCTCTAAGAGGAGCAGGAACAGCGCATACATTTAATATCCTAGACAATGGAACACTAAATATCCGAAGATCCCCAGGAGGAGATGCAGGAGTAACCACAGCCTTGCTATTTCTTGCGAGTAATGGAAATGTGGGTATTGGCAACACTGCTCCTGGAACAACACTTGATGTAACAGGAACTCTAAGAGCTTCAAGCACTGTAACCTTTACAAACTTAACAGCCTCCAGAGCTATATTTACAGACGCATCTTCTAATCTAGCAGCAACAGGAGTTTCAGCAAATCTCCTTGATGCTCTAACAGATGAGACGGGAACAGGAGTATCTGTATTTGGTACTTCTCCTGCAATTACAACCTCTCTTACAACTGGTTCTACTACCTTTGCGTTAGTCAATACAACAGCAACGACTGTGGACTTTGCTCAAGCGGCAACTACTCTTACCATGGGAGCAACAACAGGTACTGCAACAATCAGAAACGCAACAGTTGATTTCTCAGGAGGAAATGCTACGGTATCGGGAAACTTAACACTCTATGGTGCAGCTAGAACTATACAGACAACAGCATTAAATACTCTAACCATTGGTGGAACAACAACAGGGAATATTGTAATAGATAGCGGATCTTCAGCAATTACACTCTCTGATACAGTATCTCCAACCACAAGTGATGGAGCAGCCTTAGGAACAACCTCTCTTATGTGGAGCGATCTATTCTTAGCATCTGGAGGAGTTATCAATTTCAACAATGGAGATGTAACTCTAACACATGCTAGTAATGCTTTAACTTTTGCTGGTGGCAATGTAGGTCTTGGTGGTCAAACAACTCCTCTTACAGAACTAGATGTCACAGGCTCTGCATCCTTATCTGCAAACCTATCTTTAAGAGGAGCAGGAACAGCACATACATTTAATATCCTAGACAATGGAACACTGAACTTTAGAAGATCCCCTGGGGGAGATGGGGGAGTAACCAATGTATTATATCTTGGGAGTAATGGAAATGTGGGCATTGGGACGACGGCGCCTGGCGGCCTGCTGGATGTCACCTCCACCTTGGTTTCCGCAGCTGTCATCACTGCCGCAAACGCAACCATCGACTCCGGCAACGCCAACTTATTCATCTCAACGAGCAATGCGCAGGCTGCTGATGTCGGTGGCTCTCTCGCTTTCATTGGCAGATTCGACAGCACCACCTCAACCGTACCTTTCGGCTATATATGGGGCCGCAAGGAGAATTCCACGAGCGGCAGCGAGTTGGGCTATCTCGCCTTTGGCACAAGGACAGCTAGTACTGCCAATGAGAGAGTGCGAATCACAAGCGGCGGCAACGTCGGTATTGGCAATACAACTCCCCTCACAGCATTAGATGTAACAGGAACTGCATCTTTGTCAGCAAACCTATCTCTAAGAGGAGCAGGAACAGCACATACATTTAATATCCTAGACAATGGAACACTAAACTTCCAGAGGAGTCCTTCTGGAGATGCGGGAGTAACCAATGTAATGTATCTTGGGAGTAATGGCAATGTGGGATTGGGAACAACCGCACCTCTTACCCTTTTGGATGTCAGAGGAGCAGCCTCTGCCTCTGGAGCGTTAACCCTGACAACAACACCAACAATACAGTCAACATCAAACCAAACCCTGACTCTTGGAGGAAACACAACAGGAGAAATAGCCCTTGTTCCTGGTAATACTACGGTATTAACGGCAAGAGCAACAGATGTTGTATTTAACGAGAATAGCGGAGATATTGACTTTAGGGTTGAATCAGATACGAACACGACTGCTTTTGTGGTAGACGCAGGTGCTTTTAGCGGTGTTGGTCAAGTGGGTATTGGAGCTGTAATGAGCCAAGCTTTCTTTAATGTAGATGCCCCTGCTTTCACTGCTTCTGCAAATACGGACACTTCACGAGTAAGGCTTGCCGCCGGCAATGCTCTTACTATTCCTACGGGTACGACTAACATGATAAACACTGTAGCTATTGTTGAACCTAATATTACCGCTACTGGGACAGTAACTAACGCGGTTAGCCTTTATATACTCAACGCCCCTACCGAAGCCACCAACAACTATGCCCTGTTTGTGGACGATGGAACCAGCAGGTTTGATGGAAATGTCGGTATTGGTATTACAACTCCCCTCACAGCGTTAGATGTAACAGGTTCTGCTTCTCTTTCAGCAAACCTATCTTTAAGAGGAGCAGGAACAGCACACACATTTAATATCCTAGACAATGGAACACTGAACTTCCAGAGAAGTCCTTCTGGAGATGCGGGAACAGCAACAGTAATTTATCTTGGGAGTAATGGAAATGTGGGCATCAATACCGCATCTCCAGCTTTGAGACTTGATGTTCAGGATTCTCAATCCGCAACTGCGGCAGCCCAAATCTTTAATACCAACACAGGAACTAATGCGGATGGACTGATAGTAAAACTAGGCAATACATCAACAACAGCTGTTGATAACGCTAATCACTTTATTAGTTTTGAAACTTCTGGTATTGGCATTGTTGGCTCGGTTAGGGGCGATGGAGGAAAGGGCGTTGACTTTAGGACTTCAGGCATTGCCGATTTTGCAGAGTACCTTAAAAAGGATGCGAACCAAACAGTTGAATACGGATCGCTTATGTGCATAGGTGGCGCTGGTCTTGTTTTGCCCTGCGACAATAATAATAACAAAATGATAGGCGTTGCCTCAAAGCACGGCGGGTTCACAGGAGGAGAAGACTTGGGAGAAAACTCTATAAGAGTAGGTTTTGTAGGACAGGTTGAGACAAGGGTGTCAACCGCAAGCGGTACTATTGAGCCCGGTGCTCCTTTGACCTATTCTTCTACCCCTGGAGTTGCGGTTAAGGCAGTTAGGGCTGGGTCAATAATTGGGAGAGCTTTGGGAAGATACGAGTGTACAGAGCTTAGCGGCACTTCGTGTGAAGGAAGGGTTTTAGTGTCTGTTAATGTCTCTTGGTATGATCCAACAATTTACATCGCTATTGATGGAACCTTGGGCGGAGTATCAGTTGATACAGCCCCTCTGGATCCCACATTAGCTTTGGAAGGGGACGCCTCTTCGAGCCTGAGCTTCAGAGCCGATGGCTTGCAAGATCAAACCGCGTCAAACGCGGCTGCGGCAGCGTCGACTTCCGCCCAAGTAAATTATGTGCTTGCCAATGACTCTTTATTTAAGGATTTGCAAGACAAAGTTTTTGCGCTTAAGTTGAGGATTGACCTTTTGTCTTTGCAGTTGGAGCAGCAAGCATCCAGCTCGGGCATCTTAGCAGAAATTCAAAACGGCGCAGTATTGGGCGTTGGGCTAAGCTCGATTGACGCAAGCGAATCAGCAGCGCTGGCAGAGGCTTTGGGCGATGTTGAGTTAAACAATGCGAGAATCTCTGATAACCTTATGGTCTTAGGACGTACGACAGTTACGGATCTGGGAGTAACGGGAAATATCAGTGCGGGGTTGTTATCTATTCACGGGTTTGATTCATTCCCATGTCATTCTGGCTTGTCCAGAATCGATTCTGGAGGTGCTGACGCTTCCCAGAATGACGAGACATGTACGGGAACAACTATAAGCACAGTTGGAGACTTATATTTGCAGAAGGATGCACTTGGCGGAGTTGATATATTTAATGGCAAGATTGTCATGGATACGGCGGGAAATCTTAAAGTTACAGGAACGATCACTGCTGACAGTGTTGAAGCCAATAACTACACAGTCTTGGGTGAACAGAGTATTGGAAGCGCAACAATTCCTGCTGGCGCAACATCTGTTGAAGTCGCAGCATCTGTTGCAACATCAAGCTCAAAGATATTCTTAACAATGACCTCTCTTTCCGACAAACAAGTTACTGTTGTCCAAAAACAAGCAGGTAAATTCAGAGTCGCGATCCCCGAACCAACCACTTCACCGATATCGTTTGACTGGTGGATAGTAGGGAACACAACCAATTAAATGAATTTTCAATTTTTAATTTACAATTTACAATCAATATTCAATGAATAAATTATCAAAACCGTACGACTTAGAAGAGAGAACTGCGAAGTTCGGCGAACAGATTATTCTTTTTTGTAAATCACTTCCAGAAAGTACTATCTCTAGGCCATTAATTCTTCAACTCGTAAGATCAGCAACTAGTATTGGTGCTAATTATATGGAGGCGAATGGTGGTAGTTCTCGAAAAGATTTTAAAAACAAAATCTATATTTGTAAGAAAGAAGCACAGGAAACAAAACACTGGCTTCGAATGCTTGCGAGTTGCTTCGTTGATAGAAAGCCAGAATTAACCACTCATTGGAGAGAATGCCAAGAGTTGACTTTGATATTCCAGAAAATAGTAAACTCTCTTAATAAAAATTGAGTAATTGAAAATTCAATGAAAATTAGAAATTGTAAATTGAAAATTTGTTGGGGTTAGGCTTTTTGCTGGATTCCCAAAAGCCAGAGGACTGCCTCTTTCTTATATCTGCGGTCTCCTCTTGAATTAATTCTTATTGCCGGAAGCTTGCCTCTTTTGCCCCATCTTTTTATGGTGAGCGGGGAGACTCTTAGGATTTGCGCGACCTCGCGGACTGTGAGAAGATCGGGAAGATTGTCAATTGATATTGTTTGATTGATCATGGTTTTGGGAGTATAACTTTTATAATCATTATAATTGTTATAATAATTATAATAATCTTAAAGTAACAAAGTATAACAGATTTGTCAATAGGGAAAATTGTTATATTGTTGAATTGCTAAATGTTCTGCGTAGTTTAGCGACTTTTATCCAGCACCTTTTTAAAACCCCGCAGCAGGCTTTGTGGGTTTGGTGGTTTCTTTTTCTGCGTGGGTTCAATACCCCGCAGAAAAAAGGTGCTGGATTTATCTCAATTCTACTGTTGCTCCTGCGGCTACTAATTTAGTCTTGGCCTCCTCTGCTACCTTTTTGTTGACCTGCGTCATCACTTCTTTTGGAGCGCCATCAACCAAATCTTTTGCTTCTTTAAGCCCCAATGTTGGGACTAATTCTCTTAAAGCCTTGATGACTGCAATTTTGTTGGCGCCACCGTTGGTAACAGTTACGTTAAATACAGTTTGCTCTTCCTTTGGCTCGTCCGAAGCCGCGTCTGACGCGGCGGAGGCGGCTTGGGCCGGTGCAGCAATCTGGCTAGCTGATACTCCAAACTTTTCTTCAAGTGCTTTTACCAAATCAGAAAGTTCCAAAACAGACATCTGTTCTACAGCCTGCATTATTTCTTCTTTAGTAAGTTTTTTATCTGTCATGTTATATTCACCTCCTTCGAATCGTTGTAAATTTCTAATTAACCACGTCAAACGTGGCAGGCGTAGTTTCTAATTTCTAATCAAATCCCAAGTTCCAATTTAGAAATTAGGTCAATTAGGTTAATTATGCTTCTTTGCTTTCAATTGCTTTTAGCGTCATTACAAATTTTTGTAAATTCCAATTTAGCGCTCGGTGTAGTCCTGAAATTGGAGATTTAAGTCCGACAACCAATTGAGTAAGCAAAACTTCGTAAGGGGGAAGAGTAGACAATTTCATCAGCTGTTCTTTTGTCATCTCACGACCATCCAGAATACCAAACTTTATTGCGGGAAGGTTTAATGCTTTTATAACTTTGGCAAGTTGCTTAAGCGGCTCGATTGGATCGCCGTAGAGAAAGAGGGTCGCCGTGGGATTTCTAAAAGTATGAAAAGTGCCAAAGGTACCAGAAGTATCAAAGGGAGACTCTCCTTTTGATACTTTTTCTAATGCTAGCTTGAGCAGTGTGTTTTTTGTTACAACTAATTCTGCCTTGACAGCCTTAACTCCCTTTTTAAGGGTCTCAAGCTGCTTGTGGGTCAGCCCTTGATAGTTGGCAAAGATCAAGCCTTTGGCGCTCTTCAGCTTTTCTACTAATTCTGTTACTATCGCTTGTTTCTTGTGTCGATTTTTACTAATTTTCTTATCCATAAAAAAACACTCTTACCGAGTGCTTATGGGCGTTAGTTCCAATAAACTAAACGCTGAGTTGCCCTCGGTAGGACTTATTCTGCCCTGCAGAACCTACTGTCTTTGGAATAAAGGTAGTTTAACAGAGAAGACAAGAGTAGTCAAGGAGGCCTTAATCTGACATAACATTTGCAACAACTTCGTAAGGAGTTCTCAAATCAATACCAAGGTGGGGTCTCTCATAGTTGTATTCATGAATCCAGGTAGCAAACAAGATTCTTAACCCATCGTAGTTTTCCGGTGCACGTTCTAATCGAAACAGAAATTCTTCCTCATCTGTTCTAAAGCTTCTTTCAATTACTGCATTCTCATTTGGGGTTCTCTTGTGAACGTAATGGCTTTTGAGTTTAAGGTCTTTAAGTAATTTCCGAAATCTTCCCTGGAATTCAAGGCCGTTATCTGTCTGGATAAATACTGGCTTAAAGGGAAGTTTTGGTAGTATCTCAAGAAGAGCTGCAATCGAACCATCTTCATCTAAATGGTTTAAAACAACTACTTCTTTGTACCTTGAGAATATATCTATCACTGCATATTCGAAACATGTCCACGGAAGTCCTGTTAGCTCAGGAGTCAGATATTTGACATCCATCTGCAGATATCCAACTTCTTTAGTATTCTTTATGTGCATATGAATTGTATCTTGAAACCTTGGCCTTCTATGATACCCGTACTTGTCAATTAAATTATATCTCTTTAATGCTCTATGGATTGTCTTTGATGAAACTTTTAAGCCAAGCTTCCTACCAATCTTTTCAGCAGTATATCCCTTTTTAACTCGCAGAGAGACAATATTTATTTCATCTTGGGAGGTTAATGCCTTATGAGTAGCATGTGGTTTGGTTGATTTACGATGCAGACCTTTTTCAGAGACTTCAAAGCTTTGTCCATGGATTGAGCGGGATTTTTTGATCCATCTCCAGGCAGTAATGCGATGAATACCAAGCGCTCTTGCAGTTTCCGTAACAGAATGATTCTTCTTAAAAGTTCTGATAATTAAATATGGTTTCACCCTCATAGCTACAGTTTACAACTGTTGCATAAGTGGTGTCAGATTAAGGGAGGCATAATGACTATGGGATAACATAATTATTCACACAAAATTGTGGATAACTGTTTGGTAATGTTATACTATAAGATTGGATGTGATATTTCATCGATTGACTTCAGCCGTGGCAGTTTTTTGTCGATTCTTTTTAAATAGACATTTAACTGCTTTCAGCGACCGCTGTCAATAGTTAAATGCCGTTGTCTTTAAATATTTTTAAAGATTTGCTATAATTCATAATCAATTATTTATGATCGAACGAGGAGATAAAATAGATGTTTTTATGTCTGTACAATACTCTCATGAAGAAACTGGGGGCGTTCAAAGGTGGGCTCTAGAGGCAAAACCATGGATAGAGCTTAAAACTGGCGGAAAAGTTGTTGTAACCTTCCCTAAGAAAAAAACCGATGACGAAAGCACGATTCCTGAAGGTTGTCACTTTTTAGGAAAGGTATCTATGCTTACATTGCAACACCACGATAACCGTTATCAAGTATCAGGATGGGTTAATCCGAAGGATGTTCAAAAAATTTGTCTCTTAGAAAATATAACACTGGATATTGCTCATATTCAAGAGCCATTCCCTGGGGGATACCCAACTGGTACACCAGGTGTTATTAAGGGTTTGCCAAAAACAAAGGACGGAATGATAATTCCTGGAGTAGTTATCCATTGTCATGCAGCAATAGATAATCTAACGCGAAAGACTAGGTTTTTTACCCATGGGGTAAAAGCGCTTGGCTATCATGCAAACATTATGAAAAAGGCTGATCGTACACTTGCAGTCTCTCAAGCAACTATTGATACTTGGAGCCAGTTTTGGCCTGTAGATTACGATATTGTTCCAAATGGAATTAATACAGAAGAATTAAAACCAGATGTGCCAATAATAAGAGAGCGGAAAAGAGACGGGAAGAAAACAATTCTTTTTGCTGGAAGACACGACAGGAGAAAGGGAATAGAAGACTTATTGCTTGCTTATCGTTATCTTCGTGAATCCGGGAGGAACGATATTCAACTTAGGATAGCAGGCAACGGGTATATGACAGAAGAGTTGAAAAAGATGATTAGGGATTTAGAAATTCCAGATGTCGAGTTCTTAGGGAATTTGTCAAGAGAAAATCTTGTTAAAGCCTACAGAACTGCCGATGTATTTGTAGGTCCATCTCGAGATGGAGAAGCCTTTAATCGTACGGATGCTGAAGCCTTAAGTTGTGGTACTATGGTTGTTACGACTAACATCTCTGGCCACAGATATGCATTTGGAGAAGCGAAAGGTGGAGTTTTTTTTGTTAAGCCAAATGATCCAGATGAGTTGGCAAGGGGAATAGTAACTGTTTTGGATTTATCGGAGGAGGATAGAAGGAAATTAGGGGGACAAGGAAGAGAACACATCGTTGAGAATTATTCTTGGCCAAATGTAATAGAAAAAAAGCTGATACCTATTTATGTACGTGTTGTTAAGGCAAAAAGAGATAAACTTGCTTCTTCTGGGAAATCTATTCGAGGCGGAAGGTAGGGTGATTTAAGGAATTTAGCCTCTCATTTATTAACGCGATCGCGTAGTTTTTTGAGAAGCTAAATTATACTCTGTTTCTCTGTTCAAGCTTTTTTTAAAAAGATTTTCTGAGTATCCGCCTTCACTCACAAATTTCTGCTCAAGAGAGCGCAGTATTTGGTCTAAAAGATAATTTCTTTGGAGACAAGAGTAATCATAAGGTTGGCGAAGCGCTCTTGCGTATTAGTCAAATTTTACCCTGACCCCTGGAGACATGGTGGATTTGAGGGTTACGCTTCTGATTTTTTCTTTCTTGATCGTCTCGATAAGGGTTTGAATATTCTCAGATAGTTTTTTTGCGCCATATGACAATTTTCCAACAGTTAGGTGTACTATTGGTGCTTTTGCTTCGGTTTTGAAATTCATTTGGCCTTTTTTGAAATTTTCCGCAACCTTCTTGGGATCTTTAGTCAGTGTTCCGTTTTTTGGATTTGGCATTAATCCTCTTGGTCCTAAAAATTTTGCCACCCGAGCAAGTTTGGGCATCATATTTGGTGCTGCCAAAAGAATATCAAAGTCAATCCTGCCTTGGGCCACTTTTGCCAATACATCATCATTCGCGATCGCAACCCTTGTAACTTTTCCAGTCCCATAGGGGAGAGTAATGTTGCCGGAAATTCCTGTTTCAATCGTATTTATGTGGAGCTCTACTGTCTCGTCAAATTTAGACCTCTTGAGTTTTTCTAGGATGTTTAAAGCTTCTGTAAGATTGTATTTTTTGCTTCTGTCAAAGATTTTTGCGACTGTCTGATAGGATTTTGATCGGGAAGCCTTCTTTTCTTTCTTGAACTTTTTTGTTTTTACTTTCTTTGTTTCCCGTTTTGATAAGTCTGATACTTTTTCTTCTTTTGATACCTCAAGTGCAGCCAGTTCCTCCTCGCTTGGACCTACAGAAACAATTCTTTCTCCGCCTTTCATCCCCGGAGCTTTTGTAAGTTTCTTATCTCTGCTTTTCTGTTTAGATTTTTCTTTTTGTTTTTTTTCTAGGCTTTCTTCGCCTAGAGTTCTAACTCTTATTTTCCCCATATCCTGAAAATTTCTAATTCCTAATTGATCTAATCAAATGCCAAGTTACAACTTAAAAATTAGGCCTGCCACGTTTGACGTGGTCAATTAGAGCAATTAGGTCAATTTATTTTACCCCGCACCGCAACGCCCCGCTCGTCAGAGCGTAGGTGCGGGGTTTACTTCAACGCCCATACTGCGAGCGGTACCTTCTACTATTTTTACAGCCTGATTTAGATTGGTTGTATTTAGGTCTTCCATCTTAGCTTTTGCAATTTCCTCAGCTTGTGTTTGGGTTAAAGTTCCAATCATTTCTTTTCCTGCTTTTCCTGATCCCTTTTCTTTTTTCATTACTTTTTTGATCATTTCGGCAACCGGAGGCTTTTTGATTATAAAAGAGAAAGTTCTGTCTACATAAACGGTTATAACAGCCGGAATAATCGTGCCTTTTTGGTTAGCTGTTTTATCGTTGAACGCCCTTACAAATTCCATTATCGGCAATCCATGCTGTCCCAAAGCTGGTCCAACAGGCGGAGCAGGAGTAGCAGCGCCAGCTGCGATGTTTAACTTTATAATTGTTTTTACTTTCTTAGCCATTTTTTTGTCCTGCTCTTTCTTTGTTTATTTTCTCTAATTTTGCTAAGCCTTTATTTTCTGCGCTTTTGGGATTTCTAAATCTTCCTGCGAGAAGCTTTTTTTCCTCGCCAGATGTGTTGGAAGCAAAAACCTCGTATTGTGTTCCTATCAACATAGATGGTATAGTATTTTTAAACCCAACTCTTAAAGCCTTAATACTTTCTGGAAGCAATTGCTCGGGGGGTTTTGGTGGCGTTGCTAGGAAAACTAGTGCTTCTCTAAATGCCTCTGTGTGACTGGACTTGGGTCCCTCGTAGATTTTTATCGTTGTGTGCCAAGGTGTTAGGCGTCGCGATTGGGCAGGCATGTAAACTTTATATATTTTTTCGAAGTATATACGACCCATGCCACTTATAGATCTTTCACGTCTTTTGAAACTTAAACCTAATTCTTTCGCCTTCTGCTCTACTTGATCTGTAGTCATTTCTCTGATTGCTTTTATTCTCGGGTCAATATTTGCTTCTTCTGGCTCCTTTGGAGATATTTCTTGGTCTTCTGACCCGTTTAATGATAATGTTTCTTTTGCCATATTATTAAAAAAAATTATAGCTTAACAACCTGTAGGAAGTCTAGCTCAACCCTTCGACCCGCTTCGCAGCGAGGAGAGCAAGCTTAAGGTTTTGCTTGATTTCCAATTATAATTTGGCAACTTGAAGAAAATCAAGCTCAACCGGCGTTTCTCTTCCAAAGATCGACACCAATACCTTCAGCTTTCCTTTAGTCTCGTCAATCTCGTCCACAGTGCCTAAGAAATCCGCAAAAGGACCATCCACTATTTTAACTGCTTCGCTCTTGGTAAATTCGGCTTTGTACATGGGTTGTTCCAACTCCATAAACTTCTGGATTGCTTCAACTTCTTTTTCTGAAATAGGCGTTGGCTTATTTCCAGCTCCAATAAAAGCAGTAACTCCCTGTGTGGTTCTAACCAAAAGCCATGATTCGTCATCCAGAATCATTCGGATAAGAACATAGCCTGGGAAAATCTTTTCTTTGACTGTTTCTTTTTTGCCCTGTGTTACTCTAATCGTGTTTCTGGTTGGGACCATTATGTCAAAAATCCTGTCTTCAAACCCAAGACTTTGGATTCTCTGATGCAAAGATTTTTTGACTTTGTTTTCGTGTCCTGAATAGGTATGGACAATGTACCACTTGCCCAAAGATTTGTTGTCAGCTGGTTTTTGCTCACTTGCTTTTTCTGTTGCCAAGTTAGACTTGGCTGTTGCTTGTGTATTTTGTGTATCCATATCTTAAATTTCTAATTCCTAATCAAATCCCAAGTTCCAATTTAGAAATTAGGCCTGCCACGTTTGACGTGGTCAATTAGATCAATTTATCCAGCACCTTTTTAAAACCCCGCAGCAGGCTTTGTGGGTTCAATACCCCGCAGAAAAAAGGTGGTGGATTTATTTTACAACTGTTCCTATGATTTTAACAAAGACAAAATCCAATCCTCCCAAAAATAATCCAACAATCAGACTTATTGTTATTACAACAAATGTCAAGCGTATAACCTCCTGGCGGGTGGGCCATACGACTTTCTTGAGTTCATCCCGCGTCTCTTTCAGAAAAGCAGTAGGAGTTGCCATAAATTTTCTCCGTGTCACAAGGAATGATCTTAATTCTACCAAATATCTGTTGACATGTAAAGAGGAGAAGGATAGATTATGTTTATCCAGCACCTTTTTAAAACCCCGCAGCTTGCTGTGTGGGTTTGGTAGTTTCTTTTTTCTGTGTGGGTTCAATACCCCGCAGAAAAAAGGTGCTGGATTTATAAAAGATAAAATTGAAGTCAATCTAAAAATAATGCTTGTCAAACCAGTGATTAAAGAAAGCAGAATTACCGTAGGGCATATTCTTAAGCTCTTGAAGTGGGGGGTCTAAGTGTTAAGGATATTCTGGAAGACTATCCTTATCTTTAAAAGAAAGACATAGAGGTTGCTCTTTTCATGCCCGCTCCAATATCATTTCATGAGACGGCCGTCACATCAATAGATACAATGGCAGTATGGTGCAAAACTCGTTTTTTCTTGATTTGGCGACGTCCAACCGGGTTTGACTCCGACTTAATCGGAGTTAGAAAAATTGAGATTTCGCATTACATGCAACTCAGATAGCGGAATATTTTTACGAACTTCCTCTTATTGATTTCTTGGAAAATAATGGATAGAATTAAGGAACCAGTAATGAGATGCTGAAACTACTTCAGCATGACAAACGGAATTTATGAACAAAATTAGAAAAGTTGTAATTCCGGCAGCAGGTCCCCGTATAGCTTTAGCATTCGCCTTACCTATTATTCATAGCGCGGTTCATGCTGCGGCTTTGACGGGGCGAGCTATTTTTAAGAGTTTAAATAAGGAGGAATGTTTATGAGCAAGATAAGGAAGGCGGTTATTCCGGCAGCAGGTTTTGGTACGAGATTTTTGCCTCAGACAAAAGCCATGCCTAAGGAAATGCTTCCAATTGTTGACAAACCTGTTATTCAATATGTTGTTGAAGAAGCTGTTGCATCTGGAATTAAAGATATTGTCATTGTAACAGGCGCACTAAAAAGAGCTATCGAGGATCACTTTGATACGATAAATGCTGATCTTTTACAAAATCTTGAAAATGGGGGAAAGCACGAACTTATAAAAGAAATCAAAAAAATCTCAGAGATGGCGAATTTTATTTATGTGAGGCAAAAAGGAGCATATGGGAATGGAACCCCTGTTTTAGCAGCAGAGCCGGTAATTGAGGATGAGCCTTTTGCGGTTTTGTGGGGAGATGAATTTATTTATTCAGAACCGCCTAGGCTTGCCCAAATGATTGAGGTTTACAATAAATATGGGGGAATAGTTATATCCGCAGTTAGAATTGAGAAAAAAGCAGATCTGAAAAGATATGGAATTGCAGGCGTTGAGAAAGTTGAGGGGAGGGTCTACAAAATCAAATCTATTATTGAAAAACCCGATCCAGATAAAGCTCCTTCAAATCTTGCTACCCATGGGGCATATATTTTACCTCCGGAAATTTTCAAGGCTCTAAAGACAATAAAACCTGGACAAGGCGGGGAAATTTGGCTTACTGACGCGATTAATCTTCTAAAGAACCAAGGAGTACCAGTTTATGCTGTTGAGATTGAAAACGGGAAATATTATGACACGGGAAACAAAATAGAATATATGAAGACGGTTGTGGAATTGGCTTTGGAACACAAGGATGTTAACGGGGAATTCCGTCAGTTCCTTAAAGACCTTAAGCTCTAAATTTCTAATTTCTCTAATTTTTCTCTAATTGACCTAAATAAATCCCAAAATCCCAATTTAGAAATTAGGTTAATCAGAGCAATTAGGTTAATTTATGAAAAAGCCTTTTTTTCTTTTAATAAGCTTTTTAACATTCTCCTTTTTCGTTTTATTCTCCTATCTTGTCCGCGAGGATTTTTTTACACAGCTTGACTTCAATACGACAGTAAGACTTCAAGATAATATTAGCCGAAGATTTGATTTATCTTTCTCTTTCTTAAGCGATATTGGCGCTTTTGAAATAATGCTTGGATTCTTGTTGGTAATTTTGGCTTTTTTGCGAAAAATAAGAGGGATTTTTGCATTGGGATTTTTCGGACTGTTTCACTTGATTGAACTTTATGGAAAATTTTTTGTAGATCATTTGCCGCCTCCTGAATTCATGTTAAGAACAGAAAAAATTATTAATTTTCCTCAGTATCACATAAGGGCGGAGAATTCTTATCCTTCAGGACATGCCGGGAGAGCCGTATTTATAAGTGTAATAATCGGACTAGTTGTTCTTAGAAACAAAAAATTGTCAAAATTTCAAAAATATTTGATCTTGGGATTTTTAATTTGTTATAATCTAGTTATGTTTGTAAGCAGAGTCTATCTTGGGGAGCACTGGGTAACAGACGTAATAGGAGGATCGATTTTGGGTTTAAGTTTTGGATTTTTGGCAGCACTTATGATATAATTTCAAAGATATGAGTATTGAAAATTTTTGCAGTCAATATCCCGCTGATCCAGATATTCGGGAAATAGTAGGGAAAAAAATGACAGGTCGATCCGATAAGTCTTTGGTTGTCCTTCTTGCAGTAAATCTTGCTAGAGAAGGCCGCGATGGAGGAAAAAAGTTAATAGATAAATTAAATTCATCAAACACAGCGTTTGAGATGGATATAGCGGATTTTCAACGTCTTCCAGCAGAAGATAGAAAAAACATGTTTGCAAACTTCGCTGCGTTTGTTTTTGGAAATTCGGTTTTGTCTCTTGAGAGAGCTCTTGTTAATAGAGAATATGATCATAAAGATTTTTGCAATCGTTACAACTTAGAGGCAAGTAGTTTTCATCTTAGTAAGGTAGAAGTAGGAATAGAGGAAAGAGAAGAATTGTCATATGAGAAATTATCTACAATGCATTCTCTTGTAAGACAGGACAAAACATTTGCAATTTTTTTCAAGGAGGGCATACAAGCCATGCCAAATATATTAAGACGGTTTTTGGAAACCGGAGGAATAATACCTGTTATTCAAGAAGATATTTTGCCTATATATGAGTCTCGAGCTAAGTTTTTGGTAGCAGCAGGATAACTTATAAATCCAGCACCTTTTTTCTGCGGGGTATTGAACCCACGCAGAAAAAGAAACCACCAAACCCACACATCAAGCTGCGGGGTTTTAAAAAGGTGCTGGATAAATTGGGAAATTGGGGACGGTCATCAGTTATCCTGTTGCAGCAATCCAAGCAAAACATACTTTTTATTTAGGAGGTCAGGCCGATATGATCTTCAATTTTCCTGACCCTTCTTTCCAACTTGATATCTCCTTCATCGTAGTTTTTTACTGTTAAGCTAACTGTTCTATCAACTCTATTAATTTTTTTCTTCAAATATTTTACATCTTTCTTAAGAATTGTTACGTCGCTCTTTAAATCTGTTACATCTTTCTTAAGAATTGTTACGTCGCTCTTTAAATCTGTTACATCTTTCTTAAGAATTGTTACGTCGCTCTTTAAATC
>Ga0213870_1000739_pt1 | contig 15285 bp, 12 predicted proteins | sample WICALVC2017_Meta_FD_160119 | JGI IMG/M metagenome (GOLD analysis project Ga0213870, IMG submission 160119) | Freshwater microbial communities from subterranean cave lake in Wind Cave National Park, South Dakota, United States - WICALVC2017 | ecosystem: Environmental > Aquatic > Deep subsurface >... | reverse complement strand
CCTGCTATATTGATTTTGAAGTATTAAGCAAACCAAAACGATTTATTTTGAATAAAATTTTAACCAAATCACATTGGTTTTACAAAAAGATGTGGTAGCAGGATTAGGCGAAATAGGGGGCCCAATTTGCCAACTATTCTCAAAGGCAATACCTGTCATCGGATATGATATCAATCCCAAACTAATCAAGACACAATACAAAAAATACAGATCACTAAAAACAAGGTTTCTTCACATATGTATTCCATTTGATAAAAAATTCATACAAAACGTCATTTCATTATATGACAAGTTTTTGCCAAAAGGAATAGTAATTCACAGCACAATTAGTCCTAAAACAACAAAAAGTTTGCAAGAAAAGCTATCAATCCCTGTAATCTATAGTGCGACACGAGGAGTGCATAAAAGAATGCTTTATGATCTTAAACGGTACACAAAATTTTTTGCAATAGAACCTAATGCACCAAGAGCAAAATGGGCGGCAAAAACATATTCTGAGATGTTAAAAAAATGCAAGGTAAAGACAAAACAAATGTCAAACCCAATTACTTTGGAACTTGCAAAAATAGTAGTTGACACCTCATATTATGGATGGCTAATTAATTATGCGCAGCTTAGCAACATGATTGCAATAAAACATGGAGTAAACTATGATGAGATGTGGTCCTTTGCAGACGAGATTCACAAATATCTGGGAAACAGACCAAAGATGTTTCCAGGATTTATTTCTGGTCATTGCGTGATCCCAAATCTTGATTTAATTAATAACGAAACACTGAACATGGTTGATCAGATAAACAACCTTTATGCGTCAAAGGTAAAGGATGCAAAATCGATTTCAAAAAAATATCAAAAAAGATAAGTCTTTTTTTAACAACTACTATTTTTTAGCCTTAAAACTACTCCCCAATAGTAAAATACAGGAACCAGCAAAAACTTGTGTGAAGTATCTTTTAGTGTTGGTTGGGATTTTAGCACTAGTTGGGTCAAGCTTTGGGATAGGTCATGTCCAAGGGCAAGGCTCAACGGATCAAAAGCAACTTTACATTTACGTTCAAATCTTTGTAAGAGACTCTGATGGAAATCTAGTTACGTACCTTGCCTCTGACAGGTTTACCAACATTAACCGTAATGCGCTTGATGCCTTTTTGGATCATGAGGCATCTGTAGGCCGCTCCACAGTTTATGATGTTGGGGACAAGAAATTCCAGCTAATCCAGCGTCAGAGAAGCATACCTCCTGAGGCCTTTGGATTTGTAGCAAGCACCGTTCTTGATGCTGCAACTGATACTAGAACCATTCCTCTTGCTAGGTTTGCAAATGATGGCTATTATGTAATGCCTGGGGATACTGTAACTCAGGTATGGACATTTTTTAGGCAGATTTAGCTCTTTTTGATAGCAGTACTCCAACTCCTATTGCAAAAAAGACAATAAATGGGATAAACCTGTAGGGCTGCTTGTCAGGTTGGAAAACTTTACTTGAATATCTACGAATCTCTTCTAAACTAACCAAAATAGTAATAATTTTCCAGTAGGTTTGGAAATGATGAAACTTGCATTTATTTTAGGAACCAGGCCTGAAATTATCAAACTTGCCCCCCTCATAAATAAAACAAAGAAAAGCCAGAGCGTGATCATCTTTACTGGACAACACTATGATTTTGATTTGAGTCTAAGATTCATCAATGAACTTGGAATACGGACACCTGACTACAAAATGAGACTGACTAAAATTGAAAATACAACTTCAGATAGAGCAACACAAACAGGTGAGATAATTCTAAAACTTGCAAAGATCATCTCATCTATCAATCCAGACACGGTTGTAGTTCAAGGTGACACTAATACAGTACTTGCAGCTGCTGTAACATCGATCAAATGCGGTATTCCAGTTAGTCATGTTGAAGCAGGACTTCGAAGTTATGACTGGCGTATGCCTGAAGAACACAACAGAATTGCAGTTGATCATATATCTGAATGGCTTTTTGCACCAACTAGCCAATCAAAAAAGACATTACTTGATGAAAAAGTTCACGGAAAGATCTACGTGACAGGAAATACTATAATAGATGCAGTTGAAGAAAACATCAAGAAAGTTGAAAAGAAGACAAAAATTCACATAGATGATGAATTTATACTAGCTACCATACACAGAGGAGTAAACGTCGACAATAAGCAAAACCTTTACTCAATCTTTACTGGCTTTTTAAAATCGCCTATGAAAATAATTCTTCCAGCACATCCAAGGACTGTTAGGAGATTACGAGAATTTGGGTTATATAGTAAAGTAAAAAATTCAAAAGTGGTGTCTTTGCTTCCAGCCATTGGTTACTTTGATATGTTGTATCTTATGAAACACTGCAGTTTTATTCTTACCGACTCAGGAGGTGTACAGGAAGAAGCAACATCGCCAAAAATTAGAAAAAAAACATTGGTTATTAGAAAAACCACTGACAGACCTGAAGCAATTAGTTCTGGCCATTCAGAACTGGTAGGTATTGATACATCAAAGATAATCAGGGCAATTAAGCATACCATGAAAAACCCAAAAATTTCATCAAGAGCGAGTCCTTACGGAAGAGGAAATGCTTCTACAAAGATTTTAAATATTTTAAGGAAAAATCTTAGCTAGTTTTCAGTTTGCTAAACTTGTAAAACCACTCTAGCAAATTGAAAGATCAAACGGGACAGTTAAGAAACTCTACTTTTTTCTAACGCTTCTTCTATCTTGGCGATAGTTGATGACTTTTGATATCTATAATATATTAGGTTGACACAGTTGAACCAGCATAAACATTGTCTGAAAAATATCATAAACTCATATCAAAGATTGAAAAGACCGAATCAAAAATTGGCATAGTGGGGTTGGGGCAGGTGGGTCTACCAACGGCACTCAGCTTTTCTGATGTTGGTTTTGATGTTACTGGATATGATATTAGCTCAGAGTTGCTTGCAAGTCTTGAAAACGGAAAAGCTCCATTTGAGGAAAACGGATTGCAAGACCTACTGAATTCCTGTATTCACAAAAAACTATTTCATACACAAACTAATTTTGTTAGTTTGCTTGAAAATAGTGATATCATAATAGTTTGTGTTCCTACCCCATTAACAGAAAACGTGAGACCAGATCTATCTGCATTAGAAAAAGTTTGTGGTTCATTTTTAGATATTTTTTTGAATGAAAAATTAATCATTATAGAAAGTTCGATTCCTCCTGGCACTTTTGCAAATCTTGTGGTACCTATACTACAAAGCAAAAACAAAATTGGAGAAAACTGTTGGGCTGCATTTGTTCCTGAAAGACTAGCACCGGGTCAAGCATTGCATGAAATCAGAACTACACCTAGGGTGATCGGGCACTATGATGAGGATTCTGGAAAATTGGCAAAAGCGCTCTATCAAAAGTTAGTAACCTCTGAAATTATTGTCACATCGGCAACAATAGCTGAAATTTCAAAATTAGTTGAAAATACATACAGGTATGTAAACGTCGCACTAGCAAATGAAGTTGGATTAATCTGTGAAAAATATGGAATTGACTTTAAGGAACTTCAAAAGGTATGTAATTCACATCCTAGAGTCAACTTGCATCAATCAGGACCTGGAGTTGGAGGCCCATGTTTACCAAAAGATCCTTATCTATTATTAAATCCGCAGGGAAAAGAACCAATAGATTCTAAAATAATTTCGTATGCGCATCAAATTAACGACTCTATGCCTGCACACATAGTAAGTCTTGTAGAAAAAGGACTCAAGCATCATGGAAAATCAATATCAAATTCAAAGATTGGAGTTCTAGGTGTTGCATACAAGGCTAATGTGAGTGAAACAAGACTTTCACCCGCAAAGGAAATAATTTCGCTGCTTATCAAAAACAGTGCTCAGATTCAGGTATATGATCCTAAAACAAAGGAAACCTTTGGAGGAAACCCCTCTGATCTATGGAATTGCATCTCAAATAGTGATGCCATAGTGATTGTTACAGATCATAACGAATTCAAAAGTCTTGATTTGGGAGAAATTAAAAACAAAATGAATCTACCAGTAGTGATAGATACTAGAAGAATCTTTGATAACAAAAAAGCGGAATCATTAGGAATAACATATTTAGCTGTTGGTTATTCTTCAAACCACAATAAATGAAACTGTAAAACGGAAAAAACATGGATAAGCTTAGAAATTCGATGGCTATTATGTAATATCTGTAGATATCGTAACTCAGGTACGGATTTTTTTTTAGACAGATTTAGCTCTTTTTGATAGCAATACCCCGACTCCTATTGCAAAAAAGACAATAAATGGGATAAACCTGTATGGCTGGTTTGTCTGGTCTGTAAACCCAGTCACAAGTGGGTTGACAAGCAGCAGTCCTCCCAAAAGAAACATGATTGACTCTGAATGCTTGTTTACCTTTGATGATAAGAACAGTCCTACAGTTAAGGGAATCATAAACATTGAAACCAAGCCGTCAAATCTGAGATGGTTTGCAGCAGAGATAAATCCTGCCCAAAACTCTGCAGAGTCAAATCCATACGTAATGTTTGCAAATGCAGCACCTGGAATAATTACTGCAATTACTACGCCTAAAATAACAAGCTTTGAGCGCTTCTTGATGTTTGATCTGAACACAAAATAGACAAGCATTGGAAAATACAGAACCATTATTGCCTTTGCTGGAATTGTTGCAAGAAATGATGCAGGGGAGAGGGGCCACTTTACTAGTGCAAAATATAATGAAAGAAGGTAAAATAATATCCAAAAGTTCGAGTATGCCACAGACGTATCAAATGTCAGAAATAAACTGCTTTGAAGCAGGATTACTGCTGAGACAAGGCCTGCAAACCTTTTGCCTGTAATCTTTTGTGTCAGCAAATATGTGATAACTACAATTGCAATGCTTGCAAGAAACGGAATTACTGCATAACTTCCAAACAAAAATACTGATGATTTTATAAAAAAATAGTTCATGTGTGGTTCTAGTAGAGGTGTGGTTTGATCTCTGCCAGGCCAGGCCCCGGCTCTTGCCTTGGTTTCTGCATAGTCAGCCCATTTTTCTTCTTCTGCTAACTCTTGTGCATTTGCGGCAACATAGACTGCCAGTATTACAACAAGTGTAATTATAGCAACTTTTTTTGAGACCTCATACTCAAAGACGAACCTGAATAATTTTGATAAATATCCTAGCTTATTTTTAAAATGCAAAAAGGCAAGAACAAACACTATACCATTTGCCAGAAATATTGGATATGCTGCAGGTCCTAGCTCAAATGTATTGACTGGCACGCCTCTTATTCCAAGCTCGGCAAGCTTGATATCAGATGACGAATCCACAATCAGGGCAGGAAATATCAAAGATGTTGTGCTTATTAGAACCATAGAAATTGCAAACAAAAATACTACCAAAGAGACTATTCCGTGGCGATCAATTTTTACTGATGGGTTTTCTTGTGCACCTTCTTTTTGTTCTTTGATTTCCTTTTTGTCTTTTTTTCTTTTGGTCAATATATTATACCAGAAAAATAACTAGTGCATAAACCAATCGGGATTTTGTTGGTTTTACAAGAAATACTACATTTTATTTCAATGATTTCGCTTTTAGTGAATTAGTTATCTCTTTTTTTACATTATCTAAAAACATAACTCTGTCACTGATTGGTTTCAGTGTTCTAAGCTACCTCTGTAGAGTAAATTTGCCTCTTCTGAATCCATAAGTATTTTTCTCAATCCCTCTTCAGATATTTTGTTAGTCAGTAGAAGCGACAAATAATGTTTAATGGCTAGCTCATCTGGTGGTCTCATTAAGATTTCTCTATAAAGTTTATCAAGAACATCTTCCGCATATGTTCTCACACTTTTACCCCTAATACTTCTATGAACATTTTCTAATCTGAGGTTAGCATTTTTTAAAAGTTCTTCTAATTCCGAAATTCTCTCTACGTAATCATTTCTATTAAATCCAAATTTTTTATTTTTCATCAATTTTATCTTATTTTCAAGTTCTGATATTTGCGAATTTTTTTTATGTATAGAATTTTTTAAAATATGGATAGATTCTTTCAGTATTGGATATTCCTCTTGTAATATGGTTTTATTTTTAAACAAGAAAATCTTTTCAACGCAATTAAGTAATGCATTATCAGAACATACAGCAACAAAATATAGGGTGCTATCATCTGTTGAACCAACATTTTGGCTAATGTTATCTATTTCCAGCATCTCTTCGGTCTGTCCTAACTTGGATACAGCCATTACAGGAGGATAAAATTGATGAAAGATCGTAACATTTACGAAATACTTCTCTAACATTAGACGAAATTCTGTTTCTGTATATTCATTAAAATGAAAAGGATTACCGGTAGGATAAGTATTCTTATTTGGTGTTGACATTATTAACATGCCATCATTTTTCATAACTCGCTTGATTTCAGAAAGAAAAGTATCTGGGTTCTTTAGATGCTCTAAGGTTTCAAACGAAACAACTACATCAAATGAAGAATTATCAAGATGACATTTCATGCAGTCATCTACTTTGAATTCTAAGTTTTCTTCTTTGTAATTATAATTACAGTAATCTATTGCCTCTTTTGAAATATCTATGCCGATAACTGTCTTTGCTCCTTTTTGATATAATAGATATGAACCATAACCAGTTCCACAAGCAGCATCGAGCACTACTTTGGATTTTACAAATTGTGATGCAAACATGTATCTAATAATATGCTCTTGATATAGATGAGTTAACTCTGGCATATTAGGAATTACTCGCTCACCTGTAAATTCCATATTGGCGAACGTATTTTCATTGTGATTATTCATCAGCAACTTCTAGTCACTTATCTTTATATTAAAAATTACATGAACACTAGATTAGATTGTTTTTGAATAGATAAATCATTATATTACAACCTACTTTGAAAAGCTTAGTTTGTTTGATCTTTTTACATTGAATAAATATGATACAGAAGGAATGTACAAAATCTATGATAGGTGGCCAGAAATTGCAAAAGAATCATTTGATGCAGATTATGACGTAGTTGATTTCAAAAACATAGATCATATAGTATTTGCAGGAATGGGTGGATCGGGAACTGTGGGTGATATTTTCTCATCAATACTATCAAAAACTAAAATTCATGTCTGTGTTGTAAAAGGGTACCTACTTCCAAAGACTGTAGATTCAAACACTTTGGTTGTAACCACTAGTATTTCTGGAAATACCGTTGAAACACTAACCGTTTTGGATTCTGCAAAAAAAATCGATGCTAAAATAATTGCTTTTTCGTCTGGCGGGAAAATGAAAGAGTATTGCATGAAAAATAAAATTGAGCATATAAATATCCCCCAACTACATTCGCCACGAGCTTCATTTACTGCTTTTTTATATTCGATGTTACATGTTCTGGGGAATATAGTTAATGTAAAAAAAGAAGATATTTCTGACTCTATTCATAAATTAGAAGATCTCAGAACACAGATTTCATCAGCTAACCTGACCAAAGAAAATACATCACTTAAACTAGCTCAATGGATCACTGGAATGCCAATCATATACTATCCATGGGGACTGCAAGCTGCTGCTATCAGATTCAAAAATTCGCTACAAGAAAATTCAAAACTCCACGCAATGGCAGAAGATGTAATTGAAGCATCCCATAATGGCATAGTTGCGTGGGAAAAACCATCAAATGTTCAACCCATCTTAATAGAAGGAGAAGACGATTACATAAAAACTAAGGAAAGATGGAAAATTCTAAAAGATTACTTTAAGGAAAATAAAATTGATTATTGGGAAGTACATTCAGTTAAAGGCAGCATTTTATCCAAGTTAATCAATCTCATCTATTTGCTTGATTATTGTACAATATACAAGGCAGTTTTATTCAAAACTAGTCCATCACATATTCAATCGATTGATTTTGTGAAAAAAAGACTTGGATAAAAAAGACAAGATAATTATTATTTTTTATGTATTTTTGGCAATCACATACACTGCATCAGTAATACATATAGATAGCTCTTTTAGTGATGTAAAATTTCCAGAACAAGTAAAACAAAGCGTTGATGAAATTACAATAGTAAAAACAGCAGAAATAGATAAAGCTAAAATTTTTGAAACAATGGCAGATATACAAAATTATCCAATCATTCTACCACAGAATGTCATTTCGGTAAAGATACTTAATCAAAGTAACAATATAATATACGCAGAAGAAGAACTAAGAGAAACATTTGTAAAAACCAATGTAGTTGTAAAGCACACAGTTTTTCCTCATGAAAAATACATAGCAGAAGTTATGACTGGTGACGCAGAGGGCACTATGATAACTCTAACATTTGAAGGAGAAAACTCGACTACAGTTATTTCTGGTGATGTTAAATTGCGTCTTAAAGGAGTATTGGCTCCTTTTGTTTATTTTCCAAAACAAAGTCTTGAACAGTATGCTGCTACAACATTGGATAAGGTCATAGACTACACCATAGGTTTTGATACAGAGTCCAAAAAAGCAATCGACAATCTGTACCGCGAAATTCTCTATAGACCAGCAGACAGACAGGGTCTTGAATATTATGGTTCACTTGTAGAGGGTGGAAAGATGACACTAGATGACGTAAGAACCGCCCTTTTTAATTCTGAAGAAAGAAAATCACTTTTGGAACCATCTGAGCAAAAAAGCATAGAAGAACTAAGTACTACAACCAAAAAAACTATAGATGACCTATACCAGGAGATACTTTACAGGCCAGCAGACAATAGAGGTCTTCAGCATTTTGGATCCCTTTTAGAAAGCGGTAAGATGACAATAGACGATATAAGAACCGCCCTTTTTAATTCTGAAGAAAAAAGATTACTTTTGGAATCATCTGAGCAAAAAACTTTAGATGAATTAAGTGACCAATCCAAAAAGGCAATAGACAATCTGTACATAGAACTTCTACGCAGGCCTGCAGACAGACAGGGTCTTGAATATTATGGCTCCCTTCTTGAGAGTGGAAAAATGACAATAGACGATATAAGAGAAATACTCTTCAATTCAAATGAGGCTGTAAACATACGACTAAGTGACCCGACCAAACTAGAATTGGATAAGCTCTATGTGGAAATATTTGGAAAACACATGGATCAACAAACATTAGACTATTATTTTGAACAAATAAGGACTAAGAAAATGACTTGGGAAGAGGTAAGGGAGGATATTTTGGCCAAGAAAAATCCCTAAATTTTGTTATAATATGTTTAGATCATTTCTTGTATATTTTTTTGCTGTATCGACATTTTTCTAATGATGAAATAAGGGCTTAAAACCGATTTTATCTTTTAATATCTTCAATATCTGGATCTTAAATCTACAGAAATATCAGAAATTTTAAAACTAAAACAAAAGAAATGAATACCACCTACTCAATGAAATAACATAAAATTTGATAGAAATCGATGAACTATTAGAGAATCTTCAATTAGATACAACAGAAAAATCAGTAGAATTAAGAAAACACATTATTGAGTTGGTAGCAGAATATACTAAATCTGCACACAACAAAAAACCATTCATTCCAGGCAAGTCTCTTGTACCAGTTTCAGGAAGAGTATATGATGAAAGTGACATAAAAATGCTAGTTGCGGCTTCCTTGGATTTTTGGCTAACTTCCGGTAGGTACAATAATGAATTTGAAAAACAACTGGCAAAGTTTCTGGGGATTAATTTTGCTATCACAACAAACTCTGGTTCATCAGCTAATCTGCTAGCTTTAAGCTCTCTAACATCCGATTGGCTGGGTGAAAGATCATTGAAAACAGGAGATGAGGTAATTACTCTTGCAGCGGGTTTTCCTACCACCATAAATCCAATTTTACAAAATGGCCTCATTCCAGTCTTTGTAGACATCAATATTCCAACATATAATGTAGATTCAACCCTGCTTGAAAATGCAATAACAGAAAAAACTAAAGCAATTATGCTTGCACACACTTTGGGTAATCCATTTAATGTAAACGAAGTAATGCGCTTTGCAAAAAAACACAATTTGTGGGTTATTGAAGATTGTTGTGATTCACTAGGTTCAATATATGATGGTAAACATGTGGGAACATTTGGCGATATTGGTACTCTGAGCTTCTATCCAGCTCATCATATAACCATGGGTGAAGGAGGAGCTGTTTTTACCAACAACGCTCAATTAAAACGAATTATAGAATCTTTTAGAGATTGGGGCAGAGATTGTTTTTGTGCTACTGGTATAAGTAATACATGTGGCAAGAGATTTGAATGGAAATTAGGAGAGCTACCTGAGGGATATGATCATAAAAACATCTATTCTCATACAGGGTATAATCTAAAAATTACTGATATGCAGGCAGCTGTAGGATTAGCTCAGTTGCAGCGATTGCCAGAATTTATTCAAGCACGCAAAAAGAACTTTCAATTTTTAAAAAGTCATCTTTCTCACCTTGACAAATTCCTGATTTTGCCAGAAGCAACACCAAATAGTGATCCTTCTTGGTTTGGTTTCATAATTACAATCAAAAATGAAGCTAGGTTTTCACGTGAAGAAATGATAAGATTTCTAGCTGAGAGTCGTATAGATACTCGCTCACTTTTTGGCGGTAATATAATAAAGCAACCGTATTTCAAAAATAAAGACTATAGAATTAGCAGTACTCTAACAAATACTGATACAATCATGAATCAGACATTCTGGATAGGTGTTTATCCGGGTTTAACTGAAGAAATGTTACAATATACAACAAATCAAATTGAAAAATTCATAAAAACTCACACGTGACATTTTCAATTATGTACTGTGAAGCTATCTTTTAGATGTTAATACATGATGGATTTGAAAAAATTCATCTAACTTTGCAAATAGAATTTAATGTCCTCCTTACAAAATCCCATCAACATACCTAATTTTTATAGATAACAAATCATGTCTAGGTAAAAGTGAATTCAAATAAATTGAGAATTGATAAAAACAAGGTCATGAAGGTATCAGATTACATTGTACAGTTTTTGCATGATAATGGTGTTACATGCGTATTTGAAATGTCAGGAGGAATGATCACTCATATTTTAGATTCGCTTTACAAAAATGGTAAAATAAGAATAGTTAGTACTCATCATGAACAAGCAGCAGCTTTTGCGGCTGATGCTTTTGGGAGAATGACGGGTGTACCAGGTGTGGCTATGGCTACCAGTGGCCCTGGTGCAACTAATCTACTTACTGGAATAGGAAGTTGTTATTTTGATTCTTCACCTGCCTTATTCATCACTGGTCAAGTAAACCGTAATGAAATCAAAGGTAACCGAAAGATTAGACAATTAGGCTTTCAAGAAACAGACATTGTGTCAATAGCTCTCCCAATCACAAAGGCAGCATGGCAAGCACAAACTCCAGAAGAAATACCAGAGCTATTGAAGCAGGCATTTGTTCTTGCAACTAGTGGACGACCAGGGCCAGTTTTATTGGACATTCCAATGGATGTACAAAGAGCTGATATCTCTATCCAAGAAATAGCTAATGCAAAAAGCATTACAAAAGAAAAACCGCCTCTAAACGACCACCTCTATGAGAAACTATTTCTTAATCTTAGAAATGCCAAAAGGCCACTGACACTAGTAGGAGGTGGTGTTCGTGCAGCAAGCGCAATTCATCTTTTAAGAAATTTTATACATAAAATACGAATTCCTGTTGTGTTTTCACTTATGGCAGTTGATATTTTGCCTTATGATGATCCATTAAGAATAGGTATGATAGGTAGCTACGGAAATAGATGGGCAAATCTGACAATAGCAAAGTCTGATGTTTTGATAGTAATTGGAAGTAGATTGGATGTACGACAAACTGGTTCACAAACTACTGCATTCAAGGGAGACAAAAAAATATTTCATATAGATTGTGAGGAGGGAGAAATAAATAACAGAGTGATTGGATGTAACGCCATTATTGCAGATATAAAGGAATTTCTAACCACTGCTTCACGTTTAATCGAAGATCAACAACTTGAAGAACAAACAGAATGGTTAAAGGAAATTAACACACTTAAACAATCTTGGCCTGATACTGCAGAATTAGCTACTAGTATTTCAGGCATAAACCCAAACATATTCATGCACAAGTTATCAAAAATTTCTACTCAGGCTGCTGCATATGTATCTGATGTTGGGCAACACCAAATGTGGGCTGCACAATCTCTCGAATTAACATCAAATCAGAGATTTTTGACATCTGGTGGGATGGGTTCAATGGGTTTTGGTTTACCAGCTGCAATAGGTGTTGCATTTGCAGTTTCTCCTAAACCAGTTGTAGTAATAGCTGGTGACGGTGGATTTCAATCGAATATACATGAATTACAAACAGTAGTACGTAATCAATTACCGATGAAGATAGTTGTTTTAAACAATCATTGTCATGGTATGGTAAGACAGTTTCAAGAAAGTTATTTTGAAGGTCGTTACCAATCTACATTTTGGGGTTATAGCGCACCTGATTTTGAAGCAATTAGCACCGCTTATGGTATTCCAAGTAAGACAATAGAGAATGAAAATGAAGTTGAACAAGCATTACAATGGCTTTGGAGCGATCCAACCAAACCTGCCTTATTACAAGTCATCATAGATACCTTTGCAAATGCATATCCTAAGATTGCTTTTGGAAGTCCAAATACCGAAATGGAACCTTTCACTAAAAGTCCAAAAAACACCTTGGATATAGAATAACCTTAACTGCTAATAATATACCACATGAATCTCAATCCATATATGATTGCCTTTGATTTTTTATCTGAACCTGTTTTTGATACACCTACACGTTTTTTAAAAGTTACAGGAACTTCTACAATTTTTAAATTATTTTCTATTCCAACCACAGTTATGAGAATAGCAACTAGTCCACTAGAAGCACTAACAATAACCTCATCAGTTCTAGGATAAGTTAGTTTATCAATAATTTTTTCAACCGCTTCTCGCCTGATGCATCTATAGGAACAACCTACATCAGTTAGCTGAACTATTCCTAGATGGAGTAAACTAAAGTATTTTATTTGAATGAGTTTTGCGAGAATAAAGTTGCCCCACACATACAACATACTATTCTGATTTCCTTTTTCTGTTAAAACCTGTACTTGTCTTGTTCCAATTACCATATCACAATTATCCAAGTAGGGTATCATTTTTGCAAGATCATCACCACTAAATGTCCCATCACATTCTGTTAAAACGACAATATTTGCGTCTGTTTTAAGGAATTCTTTTAATCCCATAACACAGGAATGAGCAAATCCTTTGTTAGAATCTTTTCTAATTACTTTTGCCCCGCAGCTTTCTGCAATATCTGCAGTATGGTCAGTACTATGATTGTCTATTACAATTATATGTTTGACATTTTTTTGATTAATGTAATCTTTAACAACACCTTCTACAACCAACTCTTCGTTATAAGTTGGTATGATCACACAAATGGTAGGATTTTTAATTGGTTTGTGATCCAAGTAATGCAAACGAGGATCTGTTTTATAGTATTTTCTTTTCAATAGAAAAATTGAGAGCGACAAAAACCATAATCCATCTGCTAAAAGCATCCATTTAAGATATGTTGAATAATAGATTGTCTCAACGAAAGTTGTACCATGAATAATAGATTCAAGACCACCAGTAATCCAAAAATAAAAATTGACAACAAAAAATATGACGTGTACTAGAACTAGTAATGCAAATGTTACTGCTAAAGTCAGGTATAATTTACCCATTTTGATCACATCACGTACGTACACTAATAAATTGATTATCTGAATTCTTGACGTATTATAATTTAAAATTCCTTATTATCTTCCACTCAGCTATGTTTTCAGAAAATTGCTGAATGGCAATACTGTCTATAGTGAACTTATTTTTTATTTTCATGTTACTAATTTTCATTTTTTCAGAGCTTTTCATTTTCTTATAGATTAAGCTGATATGTGGTGCAAATTCATAAGTTGCGTATTTCTTAAGCTTACTACACAACCTAGTATTAATTAGTTTTAATTCGTGATTTGGTCTAATTTCTATAAACACGGTCTTCCAGAAATCATCTGAATAGTTTATTCCGATTTTGTTCACTTTAAATGGCTTTAAATTCTCAATACTGTCACTTACAACTTTTTCAATTATTCTTAATTTGATATCTGCTAATCCGTACACTGTTATGTGGGGAAAAAACTTGGAAGAATGATATACTTCACTAAGATCTTCGATTATCTTACTTAGATATTTATCATCGTTCTCTTCAAATAATGCCCATATTGCATACATATAGCTGAAAAAAACAATCGACATTCAAATATACATTTAATTGTAATTTGTGATTTAGAACCGTAAATCGTCTAATACCATTATAAATCACACAAAGTAGATTTTAGATTGGTGACGAATACATCACATGAATAATTCCTCTAACATCGCCATAGTGGGAGCAAGCGGTCATATTGGAAAGAATTTAATTTCATATTTTTCAAAAGATAAAAAGTATAAACTTTTTCTCTTTTCAAGAAATGAAGCTAAACTACGCAAAATAATTAATGACATTTTTAGTGGAACCGATTGTTTTATTAGTAATTATAATATTTTTAATAAATCCCAGTATGACACTATCATAAATTGTGCAGGGATAAGCGATCCATATGAGCTACAACATAACGATTCATCAATTCTTGGCATCACAGATTATTATGATAACAAAATATTAAATTATTTATCAAAAAATTCTTCTACTTTTTACATAAACATAAGCAGTGGTGCTGTATATGGTGAAGAATTCATTTTGCCAGTTGAGGATTCCTCTGTGTCAAAACTACATGCAAACAATCCCACATCTGGGTACTTTTATTCTCTTGCAAAGATGTATTCAGAGGCCAAACATAGAGCTTTAAAAGAATTGAACATTGTGGATTTGAGACTTTTTGGTTTTTTCAGTAGATTCATAGATCTTAATTCTAAATTCTTCATGTCAGAACTCGTTTCTGCAATTAAAGGCAATACTAAATTTCTTACGCACAAGATCGATTTTATGCGTGATTTTGTACATCCAAAAGATTTGTGCGTACTTATCGAAAAATGTGTGGAGAATAAATCTACCAATGATGCATTTGATGTTTATAGCAAAGCACCAGTTTCTAAATTTGAAATATTAAAGGAGGTTTCGCAAAAATATGGATTACAATATGTTATAAAAGAAAAGCTTGACTTTACTTATCCTACAGGGATTAAGAATAACTACTATTCAATTTCAAGAAAAGCTAAGAAAATCG
>Ga0213870_1000738_pt1 | contig 15296 bp, 19 predicted proteins | sample WICALVC2017_Meta_FD_160119 | JGI IMG/M metagenome (GOLD analysis project Ga0213870, IMG submission 160119) | Freshwater microbial communities from subterranean cave lake in Wind Cave National Park, South Dakota, United States - WICALVC2017 | ecosystem: Environmental > Aquatic > Deep subsurface >... | reverse complement strand
TTACAGTGGAATCAACAGATCCTGAAGTAATCAAGGACACAATAGTTAAGGAAACTCAACTTGACTTGTCATTATTAAGTAACATGATAGAACTACAGGCTCCTCTTAGAGAGTTTGCATCAGACACTGAAAAGATCTCAGAGATTGGTGAAAAGATGCGCATGAGAGGTCTAGCCATTGCAGAAAAGATGCAACAACGAGGTCTTGCAATAGCTGAAAAGATGCAAGAAAGGGGTCTAGCCATTGCAGAAAAAATGCAACAACGAGGTCTTGCAATAGCTGAAAAGGTAGGTACTCAAGGCGGACCAGAAATTGCACGAGAAATGTCAGGAGAAGGTATGGGAATAGCATCTGAGATGAGGAAAATGGGTCTTGATACTGCTCAGAGCATGGCAATGACTGGAATTAACATTGGAGAAACAATGTCAGAAAGGGAGACCATTGCAGCAGTAAAGTCTGAGGTAATTATTGAAGAGCTTGAACAAAAGATACAAAGGCTTGAAGAAAGAATACAGTCTCTTTTAGAAAGACTTGAACAAGGAAGTTATCATATCCCAGAAAACGTAAGAGAGGACAGTCAAAAAAATTCGTTTAATGTATCATTTGAAGGAGAAACAGACAGTACAACAGAATCAGTAGTTGGTTCAGTTTTTCTTGAAAATGTTGCTACGAGAGAAGATGTAGCAAAGTTCAAGGTAACAGGTGGGGAAATTCTAGTTGGAGAATCTGTTGCATATGATGTTTTGTTTGGCAAGGCAAGGATCGTTAAAGGTCCTGCCAGTGACATACTGATGATAATCGCACAGATTATTGATGCTGAAGAAAATGTTAGCACAGTCAGATTGGCTATTGAGGCCAGTGAACTAAAAAACAACATAACAGAAGGGCTTGCTGATTTTAATCTAGGTCCACAAAGCAAGATATCAAACAAACGAATTGTAGGCGGCACAGGGCAGATTGCTGAAATTTAATACTAATTAATGAGCTCATCACTTGTATAGACGTTGAGCTGCTCAAATTTTCATTTTAACTCAAAATTAATTATTTCAATAATTGTCGTACTGACTTTTTCCATTTCATTATCTGATGTATTTGTAGCTGCACAAAAAGTGGATAAGAAAAACCTGACTTATAGCATAATAGGAGGAACTGTAAGCTCTATAGAGGCAGACGAATACTTTGGTTCTTTAATAATTATACTGGAAGCAGAAGATGACGGCATACTCACAATCACACTTCCAAGAAATTTCATAGATGCAAAAATAGGTAATGTGGACGATGATTTTTTTGTCCTAGTTGATGGAGAAGAGGTAGTTTATTTTGAAGAAGCATCTACCATTAATGACAGAACACTTGCAATTTCTTTTGAAAAAGATACTAGAGAAATAGAAATTATTGGAACACAAATCAGTATTTCTGGATTAAAGCCTGACCCTACTGTTCAACCCACGCCGTCTGAAACTACACAAGAAAGCGAGGAAGTTGTTACTTTAGAAGAAAATGGTGGAGGTTGTCTTATAGCTACTGCAACATATGGAACTGAGCTTGCACCACAGGTCCAGCTTCTACGAGAGATTCGTGATGAAACAGTACTTGCAACACAATCTGGAACGTCATTTATGTCAGCATTTAACACATTCTACTATTCATTTTCACCAGCTGTAGCTGACCTTGAACGACAAAATCAAGCATTCAAAGAGGTAGTCAAAGTTGCAATAATGCCATTGATTGCAACACTGTCAATCCTTCAGTATGTAGACGTTGACTCTGAAACAGAGATGCTAGCATATGGAATTGGAATCATTCTACTAAACATTGGAATGTACTTTGTTACACCAGTTATCATAATTTTAAAAGTCAAACCTATTTTACGAATAAAAAGGAACTAAAATCGTATCAATGGTCTGTTCAGTGCACAAGGACAGCTATCAGTAGTATAATCCTAAATTTATTGTCATTACTTAAACGAATGTTTAGCATTTATTGATCTAGCGTTATTAGACAGAATGACGTAACAAATAGTATGAATGATGTTTTGTCTGCAAATGTAGAATCTCTCAAAACACAAAACTTGCAAGAGTACAAAATTTTCCAGCAAAAATGCGACAGATTGCTTCAAGAAGATGAAATAAGATTTGCAGGCCTGATAAATGGCATGGGAAGACTAGTTGCAGGCGGTTTCAAAAAAGGAGTATTGCCACTTGAAGATGACGCAGAACGCCAGAAAATGTACATGGAGCTTGCCCTGCGAGTCTCAATGAGAATGGAGTTTGATTATAGTCTTGGAAAAGTAAAGTATTCTGCATCAAGAAGAGAAAAGTCAGTTATGATGAGCTTTCCAATAAACAACAACGTGATCTTGATTTCAGCAGAGCCTGATGTAGAAATTGACAAGACTGCAAAAAAGGTAATGAAGTTGTGTGGTCTTGGATGAACGATTATACCTGTACATGTTCATGTGGTTGCCAGAACCTAGCAGATGATTATGTTTGCCATAATTGCAGAATAGGTATGTGTAAGGTTGGAATGAAAAAATAGTTGAGTCATGAAAATCTTGAAGATTCACAAAGAAAAAAGAAGCTAAAATACAAAAATGTCTACAAAAAGAGATACCGCCAAAAATGAGTGGAACATTTTGTCCATTTTGTAAAGAGCTAGGATTTGATGTAAAGCTGGAACTAACAGAGTCTATGCTTTTGATCTGCACTCGTTGCTCAAGAGCATTTGCAGTAAAAAGTAGTAATGGAAAAAGGGAGCTTTATTTTGGCAAATATTTGTAAAACAAATTAGATATTTTCTCTGATTTTTCTAATATTTCTTAGATCAATCTTAAGTAATACTTTATGCAATTATTATTAATGATGTTCATAACTTTGATTAAATTTCGAAAAAAGGCAAAGGATGTAGTTGAGGTAGGCAACCAGGTAATGCAAAACTTGCCGGCAGGTGTAAAAATAATTGGAACCTACTGGACTTTGGGAAGATTTGATTCTGTGTGGATTTATGAGGCGCCAAGTGAGAAAGAGGCCATAAAACTTGGAATAAGTGTTGGCGAGGTTGCACAAACTCAAACACTTGTAGCAGTTCCTAGATCCGAGGCAGTAAAGTTACTTTAACTTGATTGCATCACCTTAAAATCAAGATAAAATATTTCAGTTCGAAGCACCTATAATACAACTGATGAATCATGAAAAGTTCATAGATAGAATCATGGATCTTGATGAAAACATCAGATATGCCACAATTTTTGATATGGATGGCAATCAAAAGGTAAGCCGAGTAAGAAAGGGGATAAAACCATACCTTACTACTGATGAAACAAAAGAGACACTAGAGACTTCTGCAGATGCATGGAAGTCAAGAATGAAACATTCTGACAAGATTGGAAAAGGACTGTATGTTCTGGCAGTTTATGAAAACCTGCGAAGAGTTACAGTTCCACTAAAGGACAATCACCTAATGCTTGTAACAATTGACAACAAAGGTGGCAGAGACATCATAGACAGAATTCTAAACCAGCTATACGGTGATTATACAAAGTATTAAGAAAAACAACAGAACCTGCAGGAATACTCCTGCAAGTACTGAAGTTAATCACATACAACTGGGGTTGGCCGAAACTTACAAAGAAGATATGATTTGAGTTAATTAGCAATTTTGGTACATTGAATAAATGTACCACCACAACTCACACATTTGTCTTTAATTGATAATTGTTTTTTCTCAAATCCTTTAACTCATATGATATGATAATACCTGCAACACTAACAACTACCAACGCTATAACAAGTAGTGTTTCAGAAAAGGAATCATTTGTATTTTCATCAGCTTTGTGTTCTAAATGAGACTCGTGTTGCGTTTCAGTATTAACTAAGAATCTTTCTGTAGTATACTTTCCATCTATTATTGCACTAAATCTAACATCCCACTCTCCTCCAAAAGCGAAGGTTCCAAAGCCAGAGTAAAGTCCAGACTCAATTTCTTCCAAGTCGAATTGCGGTAGCTGCACTTTTTTTTCAGAAAGCGTCAAAAGTATCCTAGGATCCTTTATGTCTGTTAAAGGTTGTCCATTTTTTGTTAGATACAGATCAAATACATTGAGCCCAACCTGTTTTGGTGTGATGTCAATTGTTACTGTAATGTCATCAATACTTTCCGTCATTGAGAATTTTTCCTCGATTTTATGCTGTTTTGCAAATTCGGATGCTGCAGGCTGAGCTGATGTTAGTATACCGCTCATAACAAGTACTAAAAAGAGCACAACAAGCTCGACTCTAACAAGACTAGAAAGTGATTTTAGGAATTTTTTATCAGTAGATTTTGCAAACAATTTTGGAACGACAAAACGATTTGCAGCTCCAATTGTAATCGCAGATGATAGTAGTGTAATCTTGATTGAGAGCGCAGTACCATAGACTGTCAAAAACATGGAATCAAAGCTAGGTACGTGCCAAGATGTCATAACAAGGCCAGTTATTGCCAGAACAGTCACAGAAAAAACAGCTAGTATGGAAAACCGCTTGATTGTTACAATAATATTATTTCGAGAAAAACTTTCGTTTTGGCTGCCAATGGTTGGTATTGCAATAACTGCAAGCAAAAATACACCTCCAACCCATATCGAGGATGCAAAAAGATGGATAAAGTCTGTCACAAATGGGATTGCACCACCAATTATTGATGTAGAGTGACTTGTTAGACTGATTGTTAGCTGCGTCATAATACCTGCAGCAATTGCAGAAACAATCCAAATTTTCCAAGACTTGGTTGAAACTAGAATTCCAATCAAGCCAAAAATCAAAACCAGTTTTGCTATCCAAGAAACTCCAAGCAAAGATGAGATAAATGTAATAAAGTTTTCAAGATTAATTGATGTGTAAACTGAGCTCATCTGCTTTACTGCCAATATGGTAGCAGCAATAGCAATGACAAGCGAACCACAAACTAGTAGGTTTTTTAGAAATTTCTTTTTTTTCTCAAGTATTAGGTTACGAGTATCTGCGTGTAGCACCAAAATCATCGAAGCTGGTATCCCGACTAGAATTACTAGTGCTGAAAGAGTTAGCCATCTAAAAAACGGCTCCACAAAGCTAAGATTGTAAGTGGTTTCCTTTTGAGAATATAATTCTAAAAAAAAGTCTCTTGATGGAATCTTATCTCCAACTATGAAAAAAAAGTTGTCATTTGTTGTGTGGCCGTCAACTGAAAGTACCTGCCAGCTTACAGTATAAACCCCATCACCTATTTCCTGAAGAGGTATTATTACAATACGATTATCTGTGCTGTCAATTTGTGGTCTCTGACTTAATTTGTTGCCGTCTGAATCAAACACAGAAATCTCTGCAAGCTGGACTCCTTCACTGTAATTTATTGTGATTTCGCTTGGAGGATCCTTGATCTGTTGTCCATTTGCGGGCTCGGTTTTTACAATCGTTGCATGACCATATGCATCTGGAATAAAAATAACACACACCAAAAATACGGCAAATAAAATAGGTAATTTTTTTACAAAACTAGAAGACATTAGAAATGTGTAAAGCTAGTGATGTGATGAGACAAATATCAGACCATGTGGGCCTTCCAATGGAATCTGCATATGCAACTCTAGGTTTTCAGCATCAATTATGCTTACTAGATTGTCCCCATCTGCAGGAGTAAAGAAGAACTTGTCTCCAATGTCTCCTCCGCGATGGAAGAATAACGCACCTTCTGGTCTCGCTATATCGCCCGCAGGTATGGTCTTTACAACCTGCATTGTATCAAAGTCAATTACTGCTGTATCTGGGGTTAAGGTATTGGCTGTAAATCCATAGACCTTATCATTATTTTTGTAAAAGAGGAGCTTATCTGGACCGCCTTCTACAGGTATGGTAGCAACAACCTCATCTGTTGTACCATCAACAACGATTAGCTCATTGTTCTTCTTTGCAACTATAACCATCAAGTCTTTTTCAGGAATATCAAATATCTGTCCAGAACCTTCTATGTGACCTACAACTGTATCAGTTTCTGCATCTACTACAACTGTCTTTCCATCACCACCGCACTCGATATACATGTGATTGCTAGCAGCAGAAAATGCCTTTCCATGCGTTCCTCCGTTTACACATGTTTCAACAAAACCATACGTCTCTTTTGCATCTCTGTCGATTAGATGAATTCCATTATCGTTAGTATTAGTTGCAGCAGACTTGGAACCAAGTGCTTCGTTATAGAGTAGCTTTCCATGTCCTCCAAGTGTTGCATTCTTTGCAGCAAGTACCACATCTGTTACCTCCAAGGTTTCAGTATCTATAACATAGAATGCCCCTTCTGTATCAGAATGTGTCCAGATTTCATTACCATGGTTTGGATTGTAGATATGTACAGGTCTTGGTCCTACATCTATTCGTTTGATAATTTCCTGTTCATGAGTATCGATAACTATGACTTGCGCATTGTCTCTGTCGTTTACAAGTACGTGTTTGCCATCAGGAGTAAGTATGGGATCTGCCCATGAAACACTCTCAAGACCATCAGTAATCTCTTTTACAATTTCTCCACTATAGGGATCAATAATTGCAATTTTGCCGTCAGCAAAAACATACAACATTCCTTCAGCTTTTTCATGTGTTGTTTCATGTTCCATCATTTCAAGCTGTGTAAGCTCCCATCCACGAGATACAAGAATCTGAGCAGTTGTTGAGCTTAAGCACACAACAGAATCATCTAATCTCATAAACAATTCTAGTCCTTCCCTGCATACAACCTTGGCAGGATCACCTACAAGACGTAGTTGTTGTAAGGGAGAAAGAACGCCAACAGATTCTACTTTTTCAGGATGAAATGTTATCTCAAATTCCTCATCACCAATTTGTCCAACTAGATTAACAGAAGGAAAACCTATCTCAGCAGGAGTATAGTCTGCTTGATATACGCCAGCTTTTGATGTCTCTGTGAGCATTAAGGTGGTCTTGTGACCCTTTAAACTAACAATTGCCTCAAGTTTTTCATTTAGACCAGATACTGCTGTGCCAGGTTCCAAATGTTCCTTATGCTCAGTTTCTTCTTCATGTTCCATGTGTTCCTCGTCATGCTCTTCTGATTCTTGAGATTCTTTATCATGTTCTGTAGCTACAGTCACGATGACTTCAATTGCATTTTTTTGCCCAACAATTGGTGGTTCGTTTTTCCAACCAACCTCGATTTTATAATCTCCAATAACTTCTGCCTTGTGGGCATAAGCACTTCCAATAAGTGTTAATGCAAATGCAAACACTACAAGTAATGTAGCTACGTATCTCATAGACCAAAATCAAAAATATTTCATTTAGAGCGTATTGGTACATTCGTTAAATGTACCATAGTACATTTGTTGAATATACCAATCAACATTTTAAAAAAATTAAAAAATTTGTTTGGTGCAAGAGATTCTATTTTTTACAAACTCTACAACGAAAACATTTCTTATTTTCACATTATCTTTTATCGTTTACATATCATTTACAACAGAATCTGCCAGTACAGAGCGTGTTCCTGAGATTACAAATCCAGGAATCAAAATCTATTTCTGCGGTCACAACAACAATGTAAAAACACTTGAAAAGTGCAAAGAAGACTATGAAAACTATAGCTGGGGCTCAAAGATTAACATTTTAATATTTGCACCAGCATGGAACACAGATCCTTACAAGCTTGATTTTATCGGCGATTCTGCAGAAAATCCGATAGGTGGATACACAGATGAAACCGAGGTAAGAGGACCATGCAAATTTGTTGAAACCAATCATAACTCAGGCTGGTTTGTTGGTCGTGTAAAGCTTAACGGATTCAGACATGATATAGACAATGATGGTAGGGCTGATCTCTTTGGAAGCAATGCATGTGCTGCAGAAAGTCCGCTTGATGAAGCCTTTAAGATGAAGGCAAGTCGACAAGGAGGCTTTACAGTATTTTGGAAATATAATGAAGATCAAGTGATTTTAAAATCTGCAAAATACAGCTGGAGAATAGGAACACTGGAGTTTGACAAGGCAAAGTATGAGCTAGATGACACTGTCAAGGTTACAATGAAGGACATGGATCTTGAACGATTTCCATTTGATAGCATTACAAGGCACCTAAAGGTGTGGTCTGACACAGACGGACGAGGAATTGATCTGAAAGTACGACACGAGTTTGGAGGAAAGTACCCTGCAAGTTTCACACTTACTACAGATGAGGAATCAAGAGACGATTCAAGACTTCGAGTATCGCCAGGAGACACAATCTATGTACAATACACAGATTATTCACTGCCTCCACCATACTCAATAAATGACAGCGTTGATGTTGTTGTGACTGCAAAAATTGCAAGTGTTTTTGACAGGCCTGAAATTCTGACAGTAAAATCGTTTGTAACTGACACCTATGGCAAACAAACTGAAGTAGCACAAGTTGGAGATATTTTGCAAATTATAACAGAGCTTGGAAATCCAAATGATGAGTACTTTACAACATCACAGCTTATTCAGGTAAAAAACGCAGAAGGCCATGTTGAAAAAATTTTTCTAGCTTCAAACAATTTGCCACCAAAACACAGCACACAATCATTTCAATCATGGACACCTAAAAATCCTGGACTGTATAGTATCGAGGTTTTTGTATGGGATGGCTTGACTTATGCAATACCACTTGCAAAGTCACAAACACTCAAGGTAACTGTAAGTTAGATTCTCATTCATTTTACAATAGTTAGTTTATTATGACTTTGAGATTTGAACCAGTTTTTTTAAATCAAGATCAAATCAAGAGCAAATACGTTGGTTAAGATACAGAGCTTAATTGATAGTAAATCAAGCCTGTTTGGCATAGTTGTTGCTACCATAATAGGTTCACTGGCAGTTCCAGTTATTTTGCCACACATCTTTCATGGCTTTCATATCTATCATATTTTACTACACGTAACTGGAATTTGCGTTGCAGTTTTCATTACTGTTTTGGCAGTTGTTGCATATTCTAGATTGCATACAAAGCGATTGCTACTTACTACCATAGCGTTTAGTATTTTCATTGTAGCAGAATCAGTTGTTTTAATTGATGCAACTTGGCCAGGTATATATGATATAAATTTATTATCACTATTGGAACTGGGTCACATGCTTACGATTACATCACTGGCAGTACTTGCAGCAGGAGTGTTCAGAAATGATTAAGACAAGACACTCTCAACTTTTGGAAATTATTGAAAAAAATCCAGGCATCAAATTTAGAGAATTGATGAGAGCAAGTGGAATGAAAAATGGCGTTCTAAGCTATTACATCAATAATCTTGAAAAAAATGGCACAGTACAGGTAAAAAGAGAGCCAAGACAAACAAGATTTTTCCCCTTAAACATAAACGAAGAAGAGTCTACAGTCATCAAGGCACTTCGAAGAAACACTCCAAGAGAGATCATAGAGGCTTTGTTGGTACATGACGAGCTAAATTTTGGTGGAATAGTAAGCTTTGTTGGTAAGTCTCCAGGTACAGTTTCACTGTACGTTTCACAGCTAGTTTCTGATCAAATAATTGAACTACAGATGAATCAGCGAAAAAAAACATATAGAATTAAAGATAGAAAAACAATAGACAAAATTATTGAGAAATATCATCCAACAGGTGTTGACAAGCTAACCTCAAGCTTTGAAGACATTATTAATTCGCTATAGTCAAAATAAATCATAAAACAACTTTTTCTACTCTTAAAAAATTTCTCAGAAAAATCAATGCTAACACTTTAGCCTTTTTTGAGCACATTAACTATTTTTGCCTCAAACCCAGAACCACATGAAATATTTTCTAAAATCACAACAGATACAACCCTGTCAATCTCATGTGATGAAAAGTCAAGCTGATCTTCAGACAATATTGTCCTGACAAGTCTGTCTCCTGCAGAAACCTCGCTTATCATTGGCTCAGACAAAAGACAAAAACTTGCATCAATTGGCACAAGCCTAACAAGCTCAGAGTGCCATGGGCCAATAAAGCCGCCTATTGTATGAACATTTGAAAAGACACCTTCCAAGCTACCATCATTATCTTGTACAAGCCACGCATAGCCAAAAGAAACTACCTTTGATTTTTCAAAATCCTCACCTGTGTTAGGTAGGTCAGATTTTGTCTTTACTGAAAAAAATATGGTTCCACCTGCATTTCTTACCTCATAGTCTTCGATTTGTGAATAGCTTTTCTCTGCAAATACAGATTCCAAGTTTGTACCAAAATTATTCATCTGAGATATGGCAATTAAAATCAGAACAAAAACAACAATTCCAGAAATTACGGCAATCTTTTTTGTTTTCATTTGGTAAAGATTTGGGGAAGATATGGATATTTACTTTAATATTATATCGTAAATTTGTGCCTATGAATAAAAAAATAATACTTTCTGCAATAGTTGCAGTAATAGTTATTCCATTTAGTGTGTATGCACTAAGCCCATTATTCATAAACACAACAATTGATGAAAAACTGCCAGAAACTGCACTTGTGACAGAATCAGAAACAGACATGATGGAGAGTGACACAATGATGCAAGATACAGAGTCAAGAGTAGCAGTTTCATTATCTGGTTCTTTTGTGGGAGTGGGAGATGGAATCCATGACGCTAAAGGAAATGCACTTGTTTTCCCACTAGAAAATAGCCAACATATTCTAAGGCTTGAGGATTTTAGCTCAACTAACGGACCTGATCTTTACGTCTATCTTGCATCAGATACTGGAGCATCCGATTATGTGAGTTTGGGGCGGCTCAAGGCAAACAATGGAAACCAAAATTATGACATTCCAGAAGGAACTGATTTAGCAAAATACGATACTGTTCTTATCTGGTGCAAGCAGTTCTCTGTCTTGTTTGGTAGTGCTAAACTGGCATAATTTTTCTTTTATTTTTATTCTCAAACTGATTTTAGATGTTTTTCAAAAAATGCAAGAGTCTTTTCCCATGCATCTTGTGCATCTTCTGGAGAATAACGATCCCCTGATGGATTTGCAAATGCATGGTTTGCATTTTCATAAATGTAGATCTCATTTGTAATTCCAAGCTCATTTAGAGCAGACTCAAACTGTCTTACAGAATCAACTGTAATTCCCTGATCAAGACCACCAAAAATGCCAAGAACAGGCCAAGAAATTGATGAAAGCCTTGTAGTGTCAGATGTGAGTCTGCCGTAATAAATCACAGTTGCATCCATCAGGTCATTGTTTAGTGCAAGGTTTAGAGATTCGCCTCCACCAAAACACCATCCAATAGAACCAATTGCCAAAGCATGTTGGTTTTCTAAAAGATAGTTAACAGCTCCATTCATGTTTTCAATTCCATTTTCTGGTTGGTATGCAGACATTAGTTGTCGTCCCTCATCTGATGTTGTAGCAGCTGGGGTACCATACAGATTCACTGCAAGTACAATGTATCCATGTGAGGACAATTTTTCTGCCATCTGTTTGACATTATCATTAAGACCAAAGAGTTCATGTATCATTACAATTCCTGGATAGTCGCCATCTATTTCAGGTCGTGCAAGATAGCCTTCATAATTTTCAAAATAAACTACATTTTCTGTCTTAACAGGAATATCACCTACTGCAAAGTGCTCAGAGTTATTATCGTCGCTTTTTTCATAATCAGGCAAAACATGGATTCCCCACCCACGTTCGATTAGAACTGAAATTGAGCTTGGCTTTACACATGCAGGCATGCCGTTTGATTTTTTCATGATTAGATCCAGTCCTTCTGAACACTTGATAGACTGTACTGAAATATTGTTTAGAAATTGGGCTCTTGGTGAATCATCGATGGCAATAAAATGAATATGAGGTTCCTGGTCATTGATTGATTCTGTTTTAACTGCACTTGTATAGCTAAAAGGAATGATCAAAAATGATGCAATTACTAGATTGATAGCAAGAAATTGATTTCTTTTCAATTCTGATCTACTAGATTTTTAATTTAATTAAATATATTGTAATCTTGTCAGTTGTGTAGTAACTTTTAAAAATAATCATACTTGAAGCAATGAAAACATAATGACAAGGACACAAATATTGTATTATGCAGCAGCCGCATGCACTGCAATAGCTGGCATAATGCATCTAATGTTGTCTCCAAATTCGTTGTTTGGAACCAACGTGAATACGGGCATACTGTTTTTAGTAGGCGGAATAGCGCAATTGTTTTGGGTTGTTCCTATGATAAGAAAGTGGGGGCGACCATGGTATCTTGTTGGACTAGGAGGTACTGCAGTATTGATTGCATTGTGGGTTATTACAAGAATTCCTGACAACCCAATAACTGGAAGAGGTGGTTCTATCAGTCAAAATGGGATTATAGTTGAAGTAATGCAGGTTGCATTCATTTGTATTACTGCAGCTATCATAGCCTACGAAAACAGAAAAAAAAGAAATGATAAAAAGAATGTCAATACCACATGACCTACTTATTTTGTTTGAAAACTATCAACCCCTACTGAGACAAGTCATACTGCTGCTATCAATTCATGAAGATCCAAAAGACGATATTATTATATTGTTACAACGCAACATACTATCATGGGTTCAGTTTCTACCATATCTAAGAAAGAATACATAATAACGCTGGACAAAGACGAAGACGGATGGTTCTTTGCCAGATGTAAAGAATTACATGCAAATGCACAAGGAAAAACTGAAGCTGAAACAATAGAGAATGTAAAAGAATCAATCAACTTGATGATCGAAGAGTTGAAACAAAGCAAAGATTTTAGTCTAAAGATAGTTCGAAAATACAAGTGACAAAACTTCCACGAATTACTGGAAATCAAATGATAAAATATCTTGTAAATAAAAAAGGATTTGTTAAAACTGCGCAAAGGGGCAGTCATGTTTCACTACATTCCAACGACAGATGGACTACGGTACCAGCAAAAAACGAAGAGTTAGGACCAGGACTTATTCTTACAATTTTAGATGATGTAGGTATAAGCAGAGATGATTTTATTCATGATTGGCAAAATGGCTTAATAAAATAATTTATCAGCAATCTCATTAGTTTGAAAAACTACCCAATTCTTTCCTTGAGAACTACTTTTTCTGCAGTCCCTGACGGTGTTGAGCTGTCTATGTATCGTATCTCATACCAGTCACCTATGTGTATTGTCTTTCCGTCAATGCTTCGCGGAATCTTGATCTTTACCTCAAATATGTTGGTGTTAGGTCCTGTCTCTATGAGAAATCCGGAATTTGCACTAAATACAGGATTTGCCAGCGTAGTCCTAATGCTTCCACTTCTAAACTCTAGTAAGCTAAGCGAAATTCTATCTGTCCTTTTTGAATCCAAGTTTGCATCAGGCTCGTAAATTCTTAGAGTGAACTCATGTCCTATTCTTTTTCCTCCATCAGCTAACTCTAGGTTTGCAAATGCCTTTGATAAAGGAAAAGACGATGAAACAACTCTTGTCTCGCCAGCAGCATCTGACTCATCATTATACCTGACTAGAACAATGTCGTCTTGGTCTAGTTCCTCGCCATTTACTGTATCAGGAAGGGCTATTCTCAGATAGAATTTGCCAGAGCTTGGCGAGGTCTCAACCATCTTTGACGGAATCTCAATTTGCACTCCATTAATTGTAGCCTCAATTAATCCACTAGTTGAAATTATATCAATGCCATTTGGACTAGTGTTAAGATCATCATCGTATACATAAAAGTTCAAGGCAGTTCCAGAAGCTGCAGGAATTATCTCAAACATGTGAGATGATGGCAAACTAGTTTTTGGTTTCTCAATTATTTGTGAATTGAGAGTAGCTGTACCCCAGCCTCGCTCAACTAGCCTTTTTGCTGTTTCAGGTTTTACACAAAATGGCATGCTGTTGCTTGTCTTAAAAATAAGCTCAAACCCACTTTTACAATTTACATCAGAAGGCAAGACTCCCTGTAAAACCTGCATTCTTGGTGACATATAGCCATCAGTAGACTCACTTGATGAGTCTTGGAAATTTGAAAAAACAAACACTGCTATTGCAGCTATAAAAAACCAGTAATACATAACCTTAATTTGTTTTAATAAAATAAAATGGTTCTTATAATTTATTGGTCGTAAATCATTAATTTTTTCTCTTCTAAAAGAGAATGTAGGTTATGAACAGAACGATATACGTCGGCCTCTTTTTTTGCACCAGTACATACCAATTTTCCTGACGCAAAAAGCAGTATCACAGTCTTTGGGTCAAGCATTCTGTGGATTAGTCCTGGAAACTGTTCTGGCTCGTACATGCTGCGAGGCAGTATGCGAGCTGCATGTTCAAGATGTATCTTTCCACCAAGATTAATTGCTGCAACTATATTTTGAACGGTAATTACCGCATCTTTTTTTATCTTGATGCCGCCTTTTCGAAGCTTTTGAACAACGGTTCTAACTGCTTGTATTGCCATTTCTTCTGATTTTGCACCTGTACAGACCATCTTGCCTGTTCTAAAAATCAGTGTTGCAGTTCGCGGAATTTTTATTCTAAAGACTAGTCCTGGGAATTGATCAGGATGATATTCAGTGTCTGGGAATTTTTTTGTGATATCGTTTAGATCTATTTTCTGGTCAACTGATGCTGATGCTACAACATTTTCAATACTTACAACGGGTTTTGTTTGCGGCATTTTGAGTCTTTTATAAAGGGCCTTTATATATACATAGTAAATTTTTCTGACTCTAGTGGTGGCCTATCCATTGGTACCTGTATTCCTCTTCGATAAGATCTGTTTTGATCTGGTTCTTTTTGATATTTGGTTTTAGGCTAACATCAAAGAATCCAAGCTTTCCTCTGTATGTAATTGGTACACGAAGCTCTTTAGCGTTTTTCAGGCAAAACCCATATTTTCTGTTGTAGAAATTTTTTGAAGCAAAATGTTTGTCTGAATCTTTTCTCACTTCGTCTTTTGAGCTATATTTTTTTACATCATAGATTTCGGCTTTTCCAACTATTACACCAGTTGGAAGCTTTGTTTTTATTTTCAATCTTTTGCAATCCTCTTTTCTTATTTTTACTGGCGCATGTATCAAAAACTCGCCACGAAAGTTTGTGTTCCATGATCTAAGCTCAACTGTCTTTTTTCCCCTTACTATTAAATCAGCAAAGGGTTGTGATATGGAAAGACATTTCATGCAGATTTGTAAAATGCCACTAGGTGCTTAAATTTTATGCAAAAATACTAAAAAATTACTTGCGAGAAAACCACTTGAACATTGTTTTTACTTGTTCTGATACTATGGAATTAAGATCCTTTACTTTTTTGTCCATCGCAGATACCAGATTCTGAAGCTCAAATA
>Ga0213870_1000737_pt1 | contig 15301 bp, 16 predicted proteins | sample WICALVC2017_Meta_FD_160119 | JGI IMG/M metagenome (GOLD analysis project Ga0213870, IMG submission 160119) | Freshwater microbial communities from subterranean cave lake in Wind Cave National Park, South Dakota, United States - WICALVC2017 | ecosystem: Environmental > Aquatic > Deep subsurface >... | reverse complement strand
ATGCCGGAGATTTTGCGGAAATGGCTATGCAGGGATTTGTTGAAATGAAAGTACTGGGAACTTACAACATTGAACGGGTCATAAAAGGCCAAACCAGAATTTTGAATTTTTGAAGAGTGGTTTTTTGCGACAAATATGAAAAAAATATTGATAATATTTTTCTTGGTTTTTATTTTAACAGTTCTTCTTATGGTCATTGCTTTTTTTAATTTTCCGGCTTCAGAACAAAATGAAATAAAGTGGGGAGTTAATTTTTCTCCAGTTCAGGTCGAGGCTCTCAAACTTGACGGGAGGACAACTTATCTCGCCATCTTGGACGATTTAAGGGCTAAGAACATAAAATTGCTGACTCATTGGAATAAGATTGGGGAGGAAAGGGGCAGTTATGATTTCAGTGAGGTTGACTGGCAGATAGAGCAGGCCCAAAAATATAATGCTGAAATTGTTTATGTTTTGGGCATGAAAACCGGTCGTTGGCCGGAATGCCATTTGCCTGATTGGGTTAAAAATCTTGATAAAGAGGAGCAGCAGGAAGAGCTTTTAAGGTATATAAAAGAGGTCGTTTTGCGGTATAAAGACAGCGGGACTATTATTGCCTGGCAGGTTGAGAATGAACCATTTTTTAAATTCGGTTCTTGTCCTTGGTACGACGGTAAATTTTTAAGGCAAGAGATTGAAACGGTTAAGTCTCTTGACCCAGCGAGGCCGGTTATTATATCAGATTCCGGCGAACAGTCCCTATGGATTAAGGCCGGAGCAGCCGGAGATATAGTTGGCACGACCCTTTACCGGAAAATTTGGGTTCACTTGGTCGATGGTTTCGGTTTTTATACCTCCGTCCCTCTGCCACCAGTCAGTTACTGGCTTAAAGGCCAACTGATTAATAAATTATTCGGGAAAGAAGTCATTAATGTTGAGCTTCAGGCTGAGCCATGGAGCCCCAAAAATTTATCTGATACATCCCTAAAAGAACAAGAGAAAACGATGAGTTTGGAAAAGTTCAGGTCCAATGTCAGCTACGCTAAACGGACTGGCCTTAAGGAATTTTATTTCTGGGGGGCTGAATGGTGGTATTGGCTGAAAGAAAAACAGGATAAGCCGGAAATATGGGAAGAAGCAAAGAAGATATTGCAGGAATATTAATTTTCTTCTAAAACCCCGTCAGTTTATAAGCTGCCGAGATCGAAAAAATAGAAATCTATGGACTTTGGCCCATAGGACTTTGGTACTTTTCAAAATTTTACCAAGAAATTGTAATTTATATATTTCCTAAGTCGGGAGCTTCCCCTTATCAGGGGAAGCTCTCACAATCCTGCTGTTTTCTTCGTCCCGCCGTATTTTTCCTTTTGTAAAACTGCGGGCGGGGTTCAGCTCGCTCCGGGCTTGGGTTTGGGCCCCGGTTATTTATCAATGGCTTAATGGAGACTTCCATTGAGCCATTGATTGAGCCGTTAAAAAGGCTCCCTTAAACACGCCAATCAAGTGGCGTGTTTGTGAGAAGAAAGACTATTTTTTGAGAAGAATTGGCCCTAAACACGCCAATCAATTGGCGTGTTTAGGGCAACACTTGTTTTAGGGAGATATCGTCTTTAGGGGGCCTGAAAGATAGTTTCAGTATTTTAAAATAGCCTCCTTTTTTTGCTTATAATTAGAGTTGATTTCGTGATAAATTCAAGGTATAATAAGATAATAAGAGAATATTTATAATTATAAAAAAAATTATAGCTGTATGGGTAGAAATATTGTTATAAATAACCGAGAAGAACAAGATTTAATTAAAGAATTAGAAAACAGAGACGATATAAAGGCGGAAAGGATTAAAAGGTTGCTGGTCCTTCCCGATTTATCACGCCAAGAAGGCAGCCCTCTTAAATTAATAGTTGATAAAGTCCTGACCATAGAAGAATTTAAAGATCTTGATAATATAGTAATTCCAGAAATCATATCAACTCATATACTTTTTGATCTTTTTAATTTTCCAGAAGATCACCCGGCCAGAAGCGAATCTGACACTTATTATGCAGATGATAATAATGTCTTAAGGACTCACGATACTGTCTTTTGGTATTATTACTTAAACCATCAAGAAGTTAAAGAAAGAATTAAAAACAATCTGCCCTTCGGGACTTTTTGTTATGGGAAAGTGTACCGAAAAGATGAAATTGACCGAAGCCATATGAATGTTTTCCATCAAATGGGCGGCCTTTACCTGGTTCCAGACGACCAAGGAACTACAGATCTTGACGACTTAAAAAAGGTTTTAAGCTTAATAGTCAGAAGTATTTTTGGGTTAGATATAAATTATAAATTTACAGCTGAAACGTTCCCTTATACTGATCCTTCTTTAGAAGTTGAGGTAGAGATTGGCGGCAAATGGATGGAGATAGTCGGCAGCGGGTTGCCAAGAAAGGATGTTTTGGCTAATTTTGGTTTAAAGGGTTACAACGGCTGGGCTTTTGGCTTTGGATTAGAAAGGCTGGCAATGATCAAGATGGAAATTCCCGATATAAGAATTTTTTGGTCTGATGACGAAAGGATAACCAGCCAATTCCAAAACATCAACAGCAGGTATAAGGAAGTCAGCCGGTATCCGGCTGTTACCCGCGATATTTCATTTATCATAGACAAAAATGTTAATTTAAATAATTATTATGAGCTGGTCCGCGACGTCGCTAAAAATTTAATTGAGGAAGTTGCCCTTGTTGACAGCTATGAAAACGAAGAAAAGTTCGGCAAGGATAAAAAAAGCCACACCTTCCATATTATCTACCGATCTTTGGAAAAAACTTTAACTAATGAGGAAATTAATAAAATCCACGAAAAAATTATTGATAGAACAAAACAAGAGTTAAAGGCAATTATTCGTTAAGATATATTTTTTTAAAAAAATGAAAAAAACAATCAAAGACGTAGAGACAAAAAAGGATAAAAAACAAAAAAGGGAAGAGATAAAACCGCGGCTTAAAAAAGAAAACCCTAAAGTTAAAAGAGAAAAAAGAAATAGTCCTGTTCAGTTAGGCAGAAAAACCAGAGTAGTTCATCAACCAGTTCAATTGCCGCAACCATTTGAGAAGGCGGCCGAGAAAATGGCAAAAAACAGTGGCTACACCGCCAAAGATATTTATGTCTTAAAGGGATTGGAGCCGGTAAGGAAAAGGCCAGGAATGTACATTGGTTCGACTGGCATTGACGGTTTGCATCATTTAGTTTGGGAATGCTTAGATAACGCAATTGACGAAAGTATGATGGGTTATGCCAAGAATATTGAAGTTGTTTTAATGCTAAATAATAGGGTTAAGGTTTCTGACGACGGCAGAGGTATTCCTGTCGAAAAACATGCTGACACGAAAAAATCAGCATTAGAAACGGTTATGACAACCTTACACGCCGGAGGAAAATTTGGAGGAGACGCCTACAAAGTTTCGGGGGGGCTTCATGGTGTCGGGGTGTCGGTTGTCTGCGCCTTGTCAGCTTTTATGAAAGTTCAGGTGGAGAGAGACGGCGGCGTATATGAGCAGGAATATTTTAGAGGTCATCCCAAGTTTTCAGTTAAAAGAGTTGGAGATTCCAAAAGAACCGGGACAGCAGTTACCTTTGACGCCGACCCGGAAATTTTTCCGGAAATCAGATACGATGCCAAAAAAATCTTAAACCATTTGCGCCAGCAGGCTTATTTAACCAAGGGAGTAAAAATTATTTTTAAAGATCAAAGACTTAAAGGACGGGAAGCCAGCTACGTTTTTTATTTTGAGGGAGGGGTGGCTTCGTATGTTAAATATCTGGTTTCCGGGAATACTCCTCGGCACCAAAATATTTTTTCGGTCGCTTCTACAAAACAGGATATCTTTATTGAAACGGCTTTTCAGTATACGGAGGAAATGGAATGGACTGAAGAAAGTTTTGCCAATAACATCTATACGGCTGAAGGCGGGACTCACATTTCTGGTTTTCGGACCGCCCTGACTCGATGCTTAAATGCTTATGCCCGGAGGGAAGGTTTTTTAAAAGAAAAAGATGAGAATTTTTCCGGCGATGACGTGAGAGAAGGTTTGACTGCGGTGATCTCGATAAAAATCAAGACTCCCCAGTTTGAAGGTCAGACCAAAGCAAAATTAGGGAACCCTGAAGTTAAAAATGCGGTGGAAGACGCCGTTTTAGAAGGTTTGTCTGACTATTTGGAACGATATCCCTCGGATTCTAGGGCAATTATTGAGAACTGTATATTAGCCACCAAGGCGAGATTGGCCGCCAAAGCCGCAAGGCAAACTGTCTTGCGCAAAGGCATCTTGGAGGGGCTGACTTTGCCCGGTAAATTGGCCGATTGCCTCTCAAAAAATCCCGAAGAGTCTGAATTATATATTGTCGAAGGCGACAGTGCAGGCGGGTGTTGGAGCGGAAAAACTAAAGTAGCTCTCTTAGATGGACGTAATTTATCTTTTGAAAAATTGGTCGAGGAAGACGCTCAGGGAAAGAAAAACTTTTGTTATACCATGTACGATAATGGATATATAGGCATTGCACCAATAATAAATCCCAGAATAACCAAAACAAATGTAGAAGTTATTAAAATTATTTTAGATAATGACGAAGAATTAGTTTGTACACCAGACCATAAATTTATGTTAAGAGATGGGAGTTATAAAATGGCAAAGGATTTAAAAAAAGAAGATTCTTTAATGCCATTATATAAAAAGATTTCGAAAATAGGGGGGAAAATAACCATTAATGGTTATGAAATGGTTTTAAACCCTCAAGATTCAAAATGGATTTTTACCCATATATTGTCTGATCGCTATAATTTAGAAAACAAAGTGTATTTAAAAAGTGACGGGGATCATAAACACCATATTGATTTTAATAAATTAAACAATAGTCCGGATAATATAATGAGAATTTCTAAAAAAGATCATTTAAATTATCATAGAAAACATGCAAGATTTACTTTACATACATACTTGGCTAAGAAAAAAGCAAAACAGAGTCACCAAACAAAAGAATATAAAGAAAAAATAAGTGTCATTATGAGTACTCCTAAAATGAAAGAGATGTTAAGTGAAAGAGCACGGAAGCAATGGGAGAATGATGAATATAAAAAGTATATGACAGAAAAATTTCTTGAGTTCTATAAAAATAATCCAGAATATCAAAAAGAGAATAACGAGCTTTTAAATAGGGCGCAAAAAGAATATTGGTCTGTCAAAGAAAATAGAAAAAAACAATCCGAAAGAGTAAAAAAGTATTTTGAATTGCATCCAGAAGCTAAAGTCATCCTTTTTGAAAAAGCTAAAAAAGAGTGGCAGAACGAGAGTCTATTACAATGGAGAAGTGAAGAAACTAAAAAACAATGGACTCCAGATTTTAGAATTAAAAGAAAAGATGCATATAACCAAACTTATTTGAGAAAGTTTTTGGTTGTGATGAAAAGTCTTTCTGATAAATTTAGCGTCATAGACGAAGAAATATATCAAAAAGAAAGATTAAAGAATAATGATAAAAGCTTATTAAAATATGAAACAATAAAAGATAGATTTTTTGGAGGAAATGAGAAAAAATTACAAGAAACAGTTTTACATTATAACCACAAGATTAAGAAAATAAATCAATTAACAGAGAAGGTTGATGTATATGATATTGAAGTACTGGGAACTCATAACTTTGCTTTAGCTTCAGGTGTTTTTGTCCACAATAGCGCTAAAATGGCCCGTGACCGGATCTTTCAGGCAATTTTACCATTGCGGGGAAAAATTTTAAATGTAGAAAGGGCAAGGATTGATAAAATGCTGGCTTCAAAAGAAATTAAGTCGTTGATTATCGCTTTAGGGACGGCTATTGCCGAAGATTTTAGTCTGGAAAAGTTGAGATACCATAAGGTTATTATTATGACTGATGCCGATGTCGACGGGGCTCATATTAGAACGTTGCTTTTGACATTGTTGTATCGGTATTTCAAACCAATTATGGAAGGAGGCTATGTTTATATCGCCCAGCCGCCGCTTTACAAAATAAACTCCGGGAAAAATATCCAATATGCTTACACTGAAGACCAAAAAAACAAAATAGTGAAAGATTTGGGTAAATCAATGGGCGTTAACCTTCAAAGATACAAAGGTTTGGGAGAAATGAACCCCGAACAGCTATGGGATACAACGATGAATCCGGCAGACAGATTATTACTGCAGGTCCAAATTAACGATGGTCATTTGGCCGACAAAACATTTGATATTTTAATGGGTGAAAAGGTAGAACCACGGAAAAAATTCATCCAAACTCATGCCAAATCAGTAAAAAATTTAGATATATAAAATTATCCATTAGAATGGATAAGTTTAACCAGTTTTTAATAATTTTTTTAACAAAAAAACTTGACTTACATTCTTGTATAAGTTATTCTTTATTTAATGTATCCAAATGGCCTAAAGGCCGTTTTTTAAAACAAGATATATGAATTTCATCCAAAAAACGCAAGTATTTCTTAAAGAAGTTTATGTTGAATTGCGAAAAGTAAATTGGCTTTCGAGAAACGAAGTTTTTAGATATACTTTAATTGTTCTGGCGGCCACTATTATAGTGGCGGCTTTTTTGGGTGGCCTTGATTATATATTTTCTTCTTTGATTAAAAAATTTATTTTGAAATAATTAAACTGCCAAATAAGAAATTAATATGCCAAAACAAGTAGTTCAGCCGGAAAAAAATTGGTATGTTATCCATACTTATTCCGGATACGAGGATGCCGTTGCTAAAAACCTTAAGCAGAGAATTGAAAGTTTAGGTATAGAAGGTAAAATTTTTAATGTAGTTGTTCCCAAGGAAAAAAAGATTAAGATAAAAAATGGAAAGCGAAAAGTTGTTGAAGAAAAGATTTACCCCGGCTATGTGTTAGTGGAGATGATCGTTGACGATGAATCATGGTATGTGGTAAGAAACACGCCAAGGGTATCCGGGTTTTTAGGCGCGGGCACTACCCCAATTCCTGTTTCTAAAAAAGACATAGATGATTTAATGAAACGAATGGAAGTTTCAGAACCGGAATTCCAGATTGATTTTGAGATCGGCTCTTCGGTTAAAATTACCGACGGGCCATTTAAAGGTTTTGAAGGTAAAGTTTCTGAAATTGACCAGGAACGGGGGAAAATTAAAGTTTTGGTCAATATGTTTGGCAGAGACACGCCAGTTGAGCTGGATTCACTGCAAATTAAGAAGATAGGTTAAAGTAAGTTTATGGCAAAGCAAATAAAAGCAATTGTTAAAGTCCAAATACCGGCCGGCAAAGCTAATCCAGCTCCTCCTGTGGGGCCGGCCTTGGCTCAGCACGGTTTGAATATCGCCGAATTCTGTCAAAAATTTAATGAAGCGACTAAGGATAAAATCGGCTATGTCATTCCGGCCGAGGTAACGATTTACACCGACAGGTCTTACGCCTTTAAGTTAAAAGGTCCCTTGACATCGGAATTGTTGAAGAAGGCTGCCGGGGTTGAAAAGGGTTCAGGAGAGCCAAACAAGAAGATAATCGGCAAAATTACCAAGGCCCAGTTAAAGGAAATCGCCCAGAAAAAAATGGAAGATTTAAATACCGCCGAAATTGAGCAGGCAATGAAAATTATCGTCGGCACGGCCAGGAACATGGGGATTGAGGTCAAAGAGTAAGATTAAAAAACACGCCAATCAATTGGCGTGTTTTTTAATTGAGTTTTCTTTTTTTAATTAGTAGAATGTAAAAATATGTTAAAAGAAATAAAAAAGATAAAAAAGGGTGTGGTTCGTATTACTAGCCTAAACGAGAGATGGTATGCTAAAATTTTTATCAATAAAAAGACGGGTTTGAAGTAGTATAGGTATTATCCCTCGTCAACATGGATATCAGGATATTATCCAAAAGGGGAATATTTTTACAAATGGCTGGCTGGAAAAGGCTGGAGCGAGGTGGAAGCGGTAAAACAGGCAGCCGCTGACAAAGGCTCGCGAGTCCACCACGTCTGCTTTTATTTGGACAAAGGCAAAGAAATTAAAATAACAGACAAGTATCTAAATCCTTCAACAAAGCAAAAAGAAGAACTTTCCAAAGAAGAAGTGGACTGCATTATAAGCTACCGGGATTTTTTGGACGAAACAAGGCCGATTTTGCTGGCCCAGGAAATCACATCTTTCGGAGATGTCTATGCTGGTACTATAGATAAAATTTTTGCCATTGGGAAGATTCCTAAACAAATTTGGATAGTTGATTTAAAAACCAGCCAGTCAATATGGCCGGAACACGAACTACAAATTTCATCTTATTCTCATATGCAGATTGTTTATAAAAAACTGGGTATTAGCGACAAGGAGTGGAAAGACAGAAAACTCGCTATTTTACAAATCGGATACAAAAAAAACAGGAAGGGTTATAAATTTACGCCCCTGCAGGATAAATACCATTTATTCCGCAATGTAGCCTATAAAATATGGAAAAATGAAAATCCCGACATAAAACCGAAAGAAAGAGACTACCCAACAGTAATTTTTTCAAAGTTTAGGCGCGAACAAAATAATTTATCCGGATAAATTCTAAATTATGAATAAGGAAGAAGAAAAAGTCTTGGTGGTGCCAGCTGAAATTATTTTTAAAGAGGGGAGATGGCATGGTTTAAAACAAGATAATCTGGATTATTACTTGGATCTAATAAAAAATAATTATCAGTTTAAAAAAAGAGAGAATGTTGAAAACGATCCGTCCTGGCAGCAGATAATTCCCTATATTGTTTTTAATTATCAAAACAAGTTTTTTATTTATAAATACCTGCCAAAAGCAGGGGAGTCGAGATTAGTTGATACTTACCAGGTTGGAGTGGGAGGGCATATTAATCAAGTAGATACCAATGGAAAAGATATATTAGAAACAGGGATGATGCGTGAATGGGGAGAAGAAGTGAGTTATAACGGCAGGATATTAGATAAAAAATTTATCGGCCTTTTAAATGACGACAGTCGGCCGGTGGAAACAGTCCATTTGGGTCTAGTCTATCATTTTTTCGGTGACAGCCCGGATATCTTAGTGAAAGAAACGGAAAAGATACAAGGCGAATTAGTGAGCTTGGAAAGGATTGGCGAAAAAATAAAGGATAACGACGGAGTTTGGATAAAAATAGTTTACGAAGAATATCTGAAAAACCTACTTCAAGAATGACATACCAACATACTTGAGTATGTTGGTATGTTCTATAATGGTAAAATATGATAAAAAATAATTATCCTGGGAAATTTATTGTCATTGAGGGGTTAGACGGTTCAGGGAAGAGCACCCAAGTTGGTTTACTGGTTAATTTTCTTAAAAAACAAGGAAAAGATGTTTTAGAAACTAAAGAACCAACTAAAGATTCAAAAGCCGGCCGAATAATAGAGTTAGCTTTAAAAAAAGAAATTAAAATGACGCCGGCCAAACTTCAGCAATTTTTTTGGCAGGATAGGAAAAAGCATTTGAAAAAATCGGTCATTCCTGCCGTAAAGAAAGGAAAATTTGTTGTTTGCAGCCGCTATGTTTTTTCCTCATTTGCCTACGGCGCTTGCGAAGGACTAAATCTGCCGGATTTAATAGAAATGAATAAAGATTGTTTATTGCCCGACTTGACTGTTATTGTTGATGTTCTGCCGGAAAACTGCATTAAAAGAATAAAAAATAGAGGGGAATCTAAAAAATATTTTGAGAAACTAAGAAAATTAAAAAAGGTAAATGAGTTTTACAATAAATTTCCGGCAATGTTCAAAAATATGAAAATAGTTGATGGTGAAAAACCAATTCCCGAAGTTTTCAAAGAAATCAAAGAAGCGGTGGAAATAATTTTTTGATTACTTAAAACCGGTTCTTAAGTTTATTCTTTCAAGCTAGGCGACCTTATGGGGTAAATTCCGGAGAGAAACCAAAAGTTATCCACAGCTTGCCTCTTGACTCGGTTTTACGGTTTTTGCTAAGATGAATATGGATAAGCTGAAAAAGAAAATCCATCTGGGTTTTCAAACAAAAGCTTGCCAATTCGCTCTTTCCCAACCATCTCCTTTCCCTCCCGCCCTTACCGCTCTTCTCAAACAAGGCACTCTTCTTCTAATGAGTGCTTTTTTATTGTAAAGAGTTCACAATTTTGGTAATATCATTGCATGACCATGAGTTATAAGCCTGCGATCGGACTTGAAATACACGTTGAGCTTAAGACAAAATCAAAAATGTTTTGCGGTTGCCCTAATGACCCCGGTGAAAAACGGCCCAATTTTAACATTTGTCCCATTTGCTCAGGACACCCGGGGACCTTACCGGTGGCTAATGAAGAGGCCATTAAAAAAGTCATTAAAACAGGTTTGGTCCTTCACTGCAAAATTGCCAAGACTTCAAAATTTGACCGGAAAAATTATTTTTATCCGGATCTGCCAAAAGGCTACCAGATTTCCCAATACGACCAGCCGTTGTGTCAGGGCGGTTATTTGGATGTTGATGGAAGAAAAATAAAAATAAGAAGAGTCCATCTGGAAGAAGATACCGGGAGGTTATTACATCCCGAAGGGGTAGATTATTCGTTGGTAGATTTTAACCGTGCTGGTGTGCCGCTTATGGAATTGGTGACGGAGCCGGATATTACTTCTGGTCAAGAAGCAAAAAAATTTGCGGAGGAATTCCAATTGATTTTAAAATATTTAGGAGTTTCCGACGCCGATATGGAAAAAGGGTTGATGAGGATTGAGGTTAATATTAGCTCAAGCAAAGGAAAAACACTTGGCACAAAAGTGGAAATAAAAAATCTGAATTCTTTTAAAGTTGTTGAAAAAGCAATTTATTTTGAAATTGAACGGCAGGCAGGGCTTTTAGAAAAAAGAGAAAATGTGGTGCAGGAAACCCGAGGTTGGCATGATAAAAAAGAAATAACCTTCAGCCAGCGGGGGAAAGAAGAAGCCCGCGATTACCGTTATTTTCCCGAGCCCGATCTGCCTCCGCTTAATTTTGACAAGGCCTATATTGAAAAAATAAAATCAGAAATTCCAGAATTGCCCAAACAAAGAAGAAAAAGATTTGCCAAAGAGTATGGTCTAGATAAAGGTTCAATAGATATTTTTGTGGCTAATAAAGACTTGGGAGAATATTATGAAAAAGTGGTTTCTGAACTGGAAGATTGGATTGGAGAAAAATCCCACTTAGATAATTCCCAAAAAACCAAAGATAGAAAAATTCATCTTTTGGCCGCCAATTATTTAATTTCCGATGTTTTAGGCCTTTTGCAGGGCCGCCAGTTTTCCGAAAAGAAATTTAGAATTACGCCGGAAAACTTTGCCGAGTTCGTCAAGATGATTTTTGGAGGAGAAATTTCCAGCAAGATTGCCAAAATGGTTTTGGTTGATATGTTCAATACGGGGAGCGACCCATCAGCTATTGTTGACGAAAATAATTGGCAGCAGATGCAAGATGAAAAAATATTGGAAAAAATTGTCAAAGAAGTTATTGCAAAAAATCAAAAAGCGGTTCAAGATTACAAATCAGGCAAAAAAAATTCCCTGCAGTTTTTAGCCGGTCAGGCGATAGCCGCTACAAGAGGCACCGCTAACCCTAAAACCTTGCAGAAAATTCTAAGAGAAATATTAAATTAGGTTAAATGAATTTCTTATCAGTATTTTTTCTAGTTTTCCTATTGGCCATTTTGTCGGTCGTTCTTATTTCCATTAAAAGAGCCAGAGAAAATGGGACAAAAGTCAGCCAGGAATTTTTTGACGTTTGCTTGTTTAACCGGCAGTCTTTAAAGAAGAAAAAAAATAAACAAAAAATTATTGAATTGCTGAAAAAACGAGGCGAAATCAGCAACGAAGAAATAAGAAAAGAAACAGGAGTTTTAAGGTCAACCGTCGTTAATTATATGGATGAGTTGGAAAAAGATGGCAAGGTAGAGCAAATCGGCAAAACCGGGCAAGAGGTGGTTTACAGGCTTAAATAAATCCAACGACCAAACCGGTTTGGTCGTTAACGACCAAACCGGTTTGGTCGTTGGGCAAGAACTTTGGCAATTAACTTTCCGGAGGCGCAAAACCATGGAATGCTATTTGGGAGACAACTACAATATTAAATGCCCCCATTGCGGCAAAACAAATCATTATGTTGCTCAGGGTGTCAAAGTAATTCTTAATAAGATTATAGAATTTCAGAAACCGTGCTTTTATTGCCAAAAAACTGTTTACTATGAAGTCTTGTACGAGTTAAAAGTGTCTGCTCGAGGGCATTAACACTTTTACAATCAATCTACCAAAAGGAGAAAGATATGGGGCAAGAGTCAACAATTGTAGATCATTACATTCTGCAATGTCCTCACTGTGGTGGAAAAAATCATTATTATACCCGAGAAGCTAAAATTAATTTAAATAAAACTGATGAGTTTAACAAACCATGTTCTCATTGCGGGGAGACAGTTTATTATCAGGTGAGGTGTGAATTGGTGGTATCGGCCCATCCAGTGAGCCAAATAAGGGCATAGCCTGTAAACAGCTGAATGGTCCAAGAAAAAAAGAGAAAAAATGGACTCGGAGGGTTGTCCAATCTCTGTTAAAACAGCCAAAAAAAGGTCAATATAACGGCTAATAATGGATTATTAGCCGTTTTCTATCATATAAATTCTTTCACTTATTTCACTCAAGACAATTAAGGGAAGAGACTAAAGGTTTCTTTCCGTTCTATCCTTTCAACTAGGAAATCCTTTATTATCTTTTGGGCCTCATAATAGCTTTTTATCCACTTGACGCGCTCGTCTCGTTTAAACCAGGTATTTTGTTTCTTGGCAAAATGCTCTATGGCTTTCTGTAATTTTTCAGCCATTTCTTTCCAAGGGGTTTCCCCTTGCAGGTATTGTGCGACAAATCGGTACTCCAAACCAAACTCTTCAAGCCGTTTCCAGGACAATCCTTTTCTGTGAAGTTTTTTTACTTCCTCAATCAGGCCTCTTTTTAATCTTTCCGTAAGTCTTTTTTGGATAGATTTTTTAATTTTTTCAGGATTTTTTTTAATACCAATTTGCAGAACATCCCAACATTCTTGGGTATGTTGGGATGTTTTCGACACCGGTTTTTTGGTGGTTTTGACGACTTCAATGGATCGGATGAGACGGCGGGGATTTTTTGGGTCAATGGAGCTGGTTCGTTCTGGATCTAACTTCTTGAGGATTAAAAAAAGTTCTTTGGCCGATTTTTTCTTCAGTTTATTTCTCAATTTCCAGTTTGGTTTAACTTCGGGTATGGCAATGTTATCAACAACCGATTGGATGTAAAAACCTGTGCCGCCGACTAAAAAAGGGACTTTATTTCTCCCTTGGATTTCTTTTATTTTTTTGAATGTCAGCTTCTGGAATTGGGCTACGGAAAAGTTTTTTTTAGGGTCGGCTACATTTAAAAGGTGGTGGGGGATTCCCTCCATTTCTTTTTTAGTTATTTTGCCCGATCCAATATTTAATCCTTTGTAAACTTGGCGGGAATCAGCCGAAATAATTTCTCCCTTGAATTTTTTAGCCAGCTTAATTGCCAAATCAGATTTTCCGGAAGCAGTTGGTCCTAAAATCACAACCAGTTTTTTTTCCATATTTAAGCCGTAAAAAAGAATTTTTTATTTCTTTATTTTTTGTCTTTTATAGCCAGCTATCTGATTTCTTCTTTTTTCTCTTTCAAGAACAGTCGCCATCTTTCTAAAAATTCCACAAAGGCGGAGAAAGGCATATCAATTAGAGCGCTAAAAAAAGCAGCGATGGCATTGTATTGTTTCCAGGTGTTGGAAAACCATTTTCCGGTGTCGGCAATCGGCAAAAATAAGATGTCGGATATAAATTCCAAAAAACCTTCGCCCTCTTCTTCCATAGTGAGCTCCTGTGATCTTTTTTGAACAGCTGTCCCGGCAAATAAAATGAGGGTTATGAAGATAAAGTTTATAACAATTGAGGAAATGGAAAACCCAAAATAACGGAAGACTAAAAAAATAGAGCCGAAAGAAACAATTGCTCCCACAAGGTAGATTAAAGAGAGGAAAAACCTTGTAGTAACCCCTCTTTTTTTGGCTATTTTTATTTCATAGACATCATTTTTTTCTTTCTGATAGACGATGCCCATTGTTTCAATAACAACCAGATGGAGATTTTTTTTGGAAGGTCGCTTGACAGTGATAACCATTATAGCCATTAGACTGGTTGGTATGGAAACGTCGGCTATCAGAGAAATAAGTTGGGGTTGGCCGTTGAACAGTATTTTTGCCAGTATAAACTCCAAAACAACAAGGGAAAGAATTTTTGTTACGAAGATTGAAATTGTGCAATAAACAGCTGCTCTCGTTATTTTTTTCTTAAGGTCGGCTAGTCTTTTCCCGTAGGCATCTTTAACCAGTTTTTCTAAAAGAACCGGCTCTTGGATGTCCGCAGTCTCTGATGAAATAATGTCGCCAAGGAGTAAAAACGGAGTGTCGTATTTCTCGCAAATTGAGTAGAATTTTTTCCCCAAAGGATGAGACATATCCCGTTCAATATTGTTAATTATCTTGTAGATGTTTTGGGAGATTTTTAAAAGTTCTTCCGGGGAAGGATTGCTCCAATAAGGATATTTGTATTTTATCAGATTGTAACTGATAATTGGTTCGTCAAGTTTGAAAAGGGCCTGTTGGACAGCGATATAAATTTGGATATCTTTTTCTTCTTTTTTCAGCAGGCCTTTTTCGTATAAAATATCGTTAATTTTTATCCGTTCTCTCATTACTGAAAACATATAATCTACTAAAGCCATTTCTTTGATTGAAGGAGCTAAGGTTTCCTCAATTTCGCAAGCGGTGATTTCCAAAAGTTTTGCGTAAAATTGAAGTCCGGTTTTGCCCTTTTTGTTTTCCGGACTGTTTTTTAATGTAAAAACGTATTTTTCAATTATTTTTTGGGCATCTGATATTTTTGACTCTTCTATCTTATTATTGGGGAAATAGCCGCCCCTTATCATCTCAAGGACCAGAGGTTCAGCAATATTTTCCGTTGGAAAATCCCTTAACTCCAGATCCAGAAACCTCCTTTTCAGTTTTCTGATAATGGCTGCCCGACGCATCAAGTGCTCCTCCTTCCAATCAATGATTGTTCTTATCTGTTCGTAAAAAGCAGCGACTTTTGAAGCGACTTCGTCGACATGAATGGTTGTTGTTCCTTCCTTTGGCTTCAAGGACCTCTTCCAGAAATCATATTTTATAATTAGATTTTTTGTCTCCGGCGATAGCTCAGCCATTTTTGTTTTTTATTTGATATTTTATTTTTTCTATAAAATTTTTTAAATTAATCTGTCCCAAATTTC
>Ga0213870_1000736_pt1 | contig 15324 bp, 11 predicted proteins | sample WICALVC2017_Meta_FD_160119 | JGI IMG/M metagenome (GOLD analysis project Ga0213870, IMG submission 160119) | Freshwater microbial communities from subterranean cave lake in Wind Cave National Park, South Dakota, United States - WICALVC2017 | ecosystem: Environmental > Aquatic > Deep subsurface >... | reverse complement strand
CGTCACCGGTGACAGCAGTTGCAGCGCCCAAGTTAAGCTCAACATTCACAGGGTTGCCATCTGAATCAGTGGTGTCGACTTCAACGAAGATAGAGCCCGCCGGGACTTCTAGATCTACGACCACTACCGAATCATCCTCTTCTACTGTGAAGGTAAAGGTTGGCGCAGTCAATTGATCTTCGTCGTTTCCACCTGCGCCAGTATCAATCAGGACATCAAGGGTGTGGTCGCCTTCTGCTAGGGTAGCTGTCCGAAGAGTGCCGCTTAATGTGAGGGTTCCTGGACCACCAAGACCGGTTACAAGGTTGGTCCCACCTGCCTCATTTTGATAGCCCAGAGTGTTGCCCCCTATGAAACCGTAAAGTGAAGTAATGCTGTAGGGAGGTGTTGTGAATGTTGTTCCAGAGGAAATCCCTGAACCATAGCCATAGCCATAGCCACTGTTAGAGAACGTGGATACCGTAAGCTTGTTATCTTTTACGAGTGAATTACTACCACTCACAAAGTCACCGTCTGTATCGAATGTGGCTACTCTGGCTGCTCCGCCTTCATCAATATCCAAGACAAGTGTAATAGTATCAACTGAAATAAGTTCGCCTACAGCTACATCTATAGTGATTTCAAATGCTTCGCCTGTTGCAGACTGGGAAACTGAGCCATCAGCGGCATTTGGAAAATCAATATCAACTGAAAAAGCTGCAACTCTCTGGAATGGTACAAATATAATAGTTAGTATAACGGCTGCAAGAGCAATCCCTAAAATCTGTTTAGCTCTAGGCAACCTTCCTACTCCACTATTCACGTCGTCTTATTCATAATAATCATATATAAAAATATTCGGGTAAAGAAACCTACATACTGCTAAAAATACGCCATCTCTCAAAACCTCAGGGTTTAGCTTAGAACTAGGGATTTACAGATTATCAAGATAATGTTGACGTTCTGATCTATACATTGCAAGTATAACCGAGATTTTGAAAGTATTTACAGCATTATGAAAAGCTACGGGGCACTAAAAGGCATTAGGATATGCCTCTTGTTTATCTAGATTGGAGTCTTGTTTACTAACAATCGAATGCCGATTTATACTGGCCTATTATATAGGCTCTCAAAGCTCACGGCGAATAAGGTATTATTTTTATAGAAGACTTCTCTTTACCTTTAATGCGTTTGACCACGATACAAGAATCTACACTAGGAAACATCAACAAGCCGATTATTCAGCTATCCATTGTAGTACCTGTATACAATCAAGAAAGAAAAGTACCGCTTTCACTTGCAAGAATTAGGAAAGTTCTTGATTCAACTTTGATAAGTTATGAAATAGTTGTGGTAAATGATGGAAGCCTTGATAATACTCTAGAAGTTCTTATGGAGGAAGAAAAGAAAAATCCTCGAATGCAGATTATTTCATATTCTCTCAATGTAGGAAAGGGTCACGCTGTAAAAATCGGGGTATTACATTCTAAGGGTAATACTGTGATGTTTACTGATGGCGATCTTGATATCTCACCAGAAGTAATCAGAGACTATGTTAAAGAACTTGAATCCTGCGATTTGGTCATTGCTTCAAAAACACATCCGCAATCAAAGGTAGTAGCACCTTTTTCTAGAAGATTCCTGAGTAGAGCATTCAACTTGATCGTTCGGGTCAGTGTTGGAATTAAACTCAAAGATACACAATCAGGCTTGAAAGCAGGAAATGGAGATGCTCTGCGGACCATCTTTAAAGTAATGCTTGTCAAGCGGTATGCATTTGATGTCGAATTATTGAAAATTGCAACTATGTTAGGTTTAAGCATCAAGGAAATGCCAATCGAGATCAATCTTGATCGAAAATTCAAAATACAGGAGATCATAAAGATGTTTGTAGATATTCTAGGAATCTCCTATAGACTCAGAATTACGCATTGGTATCAGAAACAGATATTGTCCCAAATAGAAGGAAGATAATATGCCTAATCTGGATGAATTGTGTAAGCAACAATATGTTCCTCATTTTATGAGAATTTATGATAATTGGAACGGTTATGCGCATATTGCATATGACAAGTCATCAGATATCACAGGCATCAACTCCAAGTACGACCTGGACATGTACAATACAATCTTGTTCGTAGGCATGGGAGGATCCGCAACTGCTGGAGAAATAGCTTCAACTGTGCTCGAAGGCAGCCGAGTTAGATGTAGGGTCCTCAAAGGCTCAAACTTGATAGATAACATTGATAGAAATACACTGGTTATTGCTGCTAGCGTTTCTGGAAATACATATGAAACCATTCAGGTCGTGAAATCCTGTCACAAGCGGGGCATTGATACAATAACACTTTCCTCAGGAGGCAAGCTTGAAAGCCTTTCAAGATCAGAAGGATCTTTGCATGTTAGTATCGAAAATCTAGGAGCGCCTCGAATTTCTCTTCCTTGTCTTGTGTACCCAATTCTTAATATTGTCAAAGCTATCGAACCCAGAATAGGAGATCAAATTAAATCCTCATTGAAATCATTGGATGAATTAGCTGCATCTATCTGTTCTTCTATATCTCTGAAAAATAATAATGCTAAGCAATTGGCATCTTTTCTGGAAAAGGCGATGATTCCAATTTGTTATTACAGCTCGTCTATGGGGCCTATAGGAATTAGATTTAAGAATTCGCTCAATGAGAACTCTAAAATGCATGCCATATGCGAAGATATTGAAGAGGCCTGTCACAATAGTATTGTTCCTTTCTCTTACCAGGACGCAGATAGGTATGGAGTCGTTCTCCTGCGATCCCGTCAGGACCATGGTGTACTTTCAGCGAGGTTTGACGCCTTGAAGGAATTTTTAATGTCCAAAGGTATTAGAACTTGTGAGCTATTTGGATTGGGCGATACACTGCTTGCAAATATTATGACTACAGTGTACTTGCTTGATTATACAACTGTATATTTAGCATTTCTAAAGGGGCATGATCCCACATTGACCCCAGCAATAGACAGAATCAAAAAAGCTATGGAAAGCCACTATTAAGATCTATATCATCTTGTTAAGATTCTCGTAAATAATATTGTGTATGTCTGTTTCATTCTGAAGACTTTCTTTCACGGTAGCAAGATTTGCTGCCATAGTTCCCCAAGGCAGATCAGAGCCTAAAAGAACACGTCTGGCTCCGAGATCTCTAACTGCCCATCTAATAACAGCAGGAATCCTGCAATTGCTTGTTTCAAGCCAGACATTCTTGACATTCTTTGACATTTCAATCGCACCCTTGGCATTAGGCAGTTCGTTACCGCCCATATGGGCCACTATGACCCTTAGCTTAGGGTATAGTTTTGCAATTTCGATTGCAAACTCGTAGCTTGCCATTTCTAACCATCTACCGGTGTGGATTAATGCTATCCCATGTTTGTCGTTTATTATTTCAAAAACCTCTTTGAAAATCGGATCGGTAACCCGCACCTTGTCTATACTCGGATGGCATTTGATCCCAACAATTTTTTCATTTAGGAGACCATTAAGATTTTTCTTGCACCAATCTGCGTTAGATGGGGTAAGTCGCATCAATGCATAGATTTCTTTATGAGTCTTTGACAATTGTATTAGCTGCTGGTTCACCCTATCTATTTCAGCGTTGCTTGCAAAAGCGAGTAACTTCTTGATTTCAAATCTTTTGATATATTTGTCAAGAACGTCTATTGTGGTATTTTCTTCAACTAAAGTATCCGGACCAAAATGTACATGGGCATCGCAGATCATAACTTCTCGTTTGGTTTCATCTCTCCCGTTATAAATATTCTGTACCAAACTTCTAGAGAAAGAATACCCAAAAGCTTATTGATGTATCTGTGAGTCTTCTGCCGCTCTTGGCTTTCTAGAGTTTTTTGTACCCATTCCCGATTTATTAGTCCGCCCTCTACCACACGAGATTTCTCCATGAGATTAACAAAGATGGCCTTTCCCTCATTCTCCCAAATTTTCACTGTATCAAATGCAAAACCTGTTTTTCCCTGTAGGGCTATTCTCGACAACCCGCGATCTTCGAGTATCTTTCGAAGAACTAATTTTCCTTTTGACTGCAGCGGACTATATTTTAGATGATGGGGCAATCTTAACGCATATGCAGTTATCTTGCTATCCAATAGCGGCCGGCTAATCTCCAAGTCGAATGCCGTTGCCCAGCTTTCAAACATTGGGTACCAGTCGTGCAAAAGCTTTCCATTATAATCTGCCAAAAATACTTGGTCCAAGGGCTCAAGCGGGTTGTCGAAGTAAGATAACAATAATGAGTATATTTCATCCCATCTAAAGTTTAGTTTGGGACCAAAAATCTTTTCCTGATCTGGTACCCAATCCCTTGAGTGTCCTTCGAGATAGGCTTTTACTCTATCTAACGGGGTTTTGATATTACTGTCTAGAAAGGTCCTGTACCGGAAAACATAGCCTCCAAAGAGTTCATCTCCCCCGTCCCCTGTACACAGCGTCCTACAATATCCAGATGCATACTTTAGCAGGTAATAGGACCACAGATGCCAGAGAGGTTTTTTTACTATTCCGATGTGTGCAGGAAGATCTTCAAGTATTCTATCAATCATAATGTCATGATGATTAGTTGGGTATTTGTCTAGCAGATATGAAACAATAGGATCTCTCTTTCCATCTATCAGTACACTAAATGTTGTGAGGTCAAGTTTATTTTCCATTGCAATTGATAGAAGTAGAGACGAATCAATTCCGCCTGAAATGGTCAGTCCTGCTTTCTTTTTTTCCAAAAATCCTAATGATAATTTCAGCTGACCGGATATGGTTTTAGCTGCAGAATTCAAGTCAATGTTTTGATGCTTTGGAACAAGATCCTGCCAATTTTTTGCCTCTGGACTCTTAGGTACTGGATAATATCTCAGGGTAAGCAGACTTATGATTTCCCTTTCTGGTATTCGTCTATCCAATTCTATTACAGCACCTTTTCTTTGATTCCATCCCAGTCTGTTATCCAAGCACCACAGTCAATATGTCTCAATAAATAAATTTCAGGATAGATATCATATTTAGGCATGTTTGGCATATCGCCTTCTAGTGCAAGTGACAAATAGAGGTTGGGCAATGAATACGACTCTGGAAGTTTTAGATGTTTTATTGCAATATACCCCCACAAGCCTATAGTTGTATGGAATTTGCCTGAATCAACTTCAGTGATAGTTGGGACGCCTCCGTTTTCCTTCATATCAACAGAATAACAACCGTGTGGATTGCTATCTATAGCTTTGATAGCGCTTTCAGCAACAGAATTCATCTTTTTCTCATGTACTATCTTTGCAACTGTTGGGGTTCCGGTTATGCCTGAAGGCGTCAAGTTGCTGAATGGGTATTCTAATCGTTCCCTGCAGTATGATGCGACAAGTTTTCCTTGATACCATATGCTATCGTATGCGATGTCCCTGCCTCCTAGAAATTCTTGAATTATGAAGTCTTGTACTGATGCCTTGCCCTGCATTACGCATAGCCTAATCCAATGCATCACTTCTTCTACTGACGAACACTTGTTGCTTAATCGCCCTCCTGCTCCACGTTTTGCTCTTACCCAGACTGGAAATGTTATTTTGTCTTTAATTTCTGATAAATCCGAATCAGATTCGAGTACAATTGTTTTTGCCACCGGCACTGATTGTTTTTCTAGGACTCGCTGTTGATCTAGCTTAGACATTGTCACTATTTCTGTTCGGGGCAGAACCGTCTTGACGTCCAACGATTCGCGATTTTTTGCGATCATATGCATCTCAGGTGTAGGCTGCGGATGAAGAAAGTCCACACTATTATTTTTCAATATTTTCTTCAATTGTGTAATATACAAGGGATCGGAATGGTTTGGAATCGTTTCCATCTTCTTGACATTTGGAAAAAGTGTGTGGTACTTGTTGCGCTCAGTACCTATTACATAGTATTTGTTTGAAAGCGTGATGGAACGTATGAAATTGACTCCTGCGGTACCCCCAGCGCCAGTCACAAGAATCTTGAACACATGAGAAATCATATTTATGATGAATATATACTATCTTGGACTATATCCTTACAAATCTTGGTTGCCTCTCAGTTACTTCCTCAAGGATTATAACTGCAGAAGATATGTTGAAGCTGATTGAAACTCCCTAAGCTTGGCGAAGGATATTTTGGGCTTTCAGTCATATCGCTAGGCAATATCATCTCAAATGCCATCGGTGGAATTTTGTGGCTGTTGTTTGCCTCCTTCATGCAGGTTGACTCATACGGTGAAATAAGTTTCTATATTGCACTTGCAACTGTAGTGGGAAGTGCGGTGCCATTAGGAACTGAAACTGTGCTGATGACCTACCTTCCAAAGGAAAAGAACCAACGATTGGTACATCAGGCCGCTTCACTTACGCTTTTGGTATCATCGGCTGCTGCAGCATCTTTGGCTTTAGTTAATTGGCAGACTTCTTTACTGGTTCTCGGAGTAGCATATTTCGCAGTAAATACGAGTCAGATACTGGGATCATTTAGGTACAAAGAATATGCAATGATTATCATTCTAGAACGAATATCTAGACTGGGTCTGTCATTACTGTTCTTTTTCCTGATTGGACCGTTCGGCATTTTGGTAGGGTTCACAGTATCCCATATTGTCCTTAGCCTGAGATTCTTCAATGCTCTGAAGAAGCTCTCTTTATCCTTTGATGCTCTGAGGCCTAAATTCAGTTTTTCCATGTACAGTCTAGGCTGGACCATGATGCAACTCGTTCCAACATTGTTGGATAAGGCAATAATTGCATTATTTTTCAGCTTCACATCTGTAGGATTTTACCAGATTGGGATGCAATTTGTCTCCCTGGCAGGAATAATACCTACCAGCATCTATCAATACATGCTTCCTAAGAGATCTGAAGGTAAGCTTCCAAAGTCAATTATCACATATGGGATAGGAATTTCAATCATCATTGCAGCTCTATTTGTTTTTGTATCACCGATAGTTATAACTACCTTCTTCTCACATTTCAGTGATGCGAAATTACTTGTACAGATAGTTGGCATTGCCATTATTCCAATTACAATCACAGCAATGATGAATTCTATCATGCAAGCTGATGGGAGAGCCAAGAGAGTATTTGTTGGTGGAATAATGTATGTAGCTCTGTTGGTATCAGGTCTGATCTTGTTGGGAATGCTTTTTGATATTATTGGTTTAGGTCTAGCATTTGTCATAGCGAATGCAGCTCAGACTGCATTTACAGTGGTAAGCGTAAAAAGTCACTGAAATGTTACTACACCGTGAATTCGTAGTATGTATGAGTTGCCATAAGGTTTTTAGCTTGCACCACGAAGGTTAGACAAAAGAACTTACCAACAAATTCTGTTATAGTTACCGGAGCACCGGGAGGATCGGAGCAGGAGTTTCTAATAGGCTTTTAGAAAGAGCCTACACAGTTTATGGAATAGCCAGAACTTCCCGAAGATTCTATGCCTGAGAACTTTAAGCTCAGTAACTCCAAGGATCCCTAAAGAAATAGTTTTTACCTTTATGGCCTATGCTTCTCAATTTAATTTGTGCAGACATTCGGCTTGGATTCTAGACGTATTTCTCTTGCTTCTGCTTATCGCTACCCATTAATTCTATCCTCATAGGCTTCAGAGCTACAAGATATCGACCAGTTCATCTAACCCAAGGTAAGGTATGCTCGAGACTTTTTTTACCAAATATGCTTTACAACCTAAAGAATTTGCAGAAGAATAGTCATTTTCCTTATCGCCTATGACTATTACTCCTTTTGGATCTGCCTTAAAATGATTGATACAAGACGAGATCTGTTCTTTTCTATCTGTTAATTCGTCACGGGTCACAATGTAATCAAATGTGTCAATATTCAGACTTGCAAGTATCCTCTGAACAGTTGAGCGACCCTGCAAGGTCACCAGACATATTTGGTAATTCTTCTGTTTTGCTTTTTCCAAAACTTTGTCCGCATATTGTATTAACTTGAGATCTCTAAGTGATTCCATTTCAGAGGCTTCAAGTATTGCCAAGGCCTGTTTTTTTCTATCACCATCTAGATTATTGATCTTCTCCATTATCCTGTCAAAGTTCTCTCCAAGATCAGTGCTAAGCTTGGCCCTCATTTTTCTATAATCAATGGTAAAAAGGGCAAGTGTCTCATGAAGGTCAAAAATGATGATCCTAGGAATAGTTTGATTGTTTTCAGATGTTCTCGTTGTGTGCACTTCTTTCATCAGCTTATTTTGAGTTGAAGGTTGCCGACAGCCCAGATTGCATAAGTAAGCAAATAGGCGTTCGCAAGTATCAATAGAGGAACATTGATTTTCTTTGAAACAACACGCGATGTTAATATATTTAGTAATCCAAAGGCAGCCAGAATGTGCACAGGCATCATGTAGAATAATCTTGCCTGAATGCCATAATCGCCAAAAACTATGATCAGCGCGGTGACAAAGATCAATGAAATTAAAAGCCGATCAAATGACCTTCGCCAATTCATAGTCAGAATTCCAACTAGGGCAAGAAGTAACATGCCAAAATTTGCATAGAACCCACCAAACCAGACTGTAAAATTGTAGTAAAGTGTGTTCCAGCGCTGCGCGTAATTCTCGAAAGAAAGTGCAGAGCCTGCTCTTTCAATATTTGTGCTAACCACAGAGCTTGCATTGAAAATGTTAACAAATACAGTGTCCAACATAAAGGCTGGTATGAGAAGTAGTGCAACTATAGATACTTTCTTCAAGATCTGACGACTTCCCAGCTCTGCAACTATAGAAATAGTCAGAAACATAACAATAGACGCAGAAAGATATAACCAAGTGTGCAAATGAGCAAGCATTGACATGATCGTCATAATCGCAAATAGAAAATAGTATGATTTTTTCTTATTATTCCAAGCAAGTAAGAGAAAGAGAAATGCTCCGTAATTGCATATTACAGCCAGCCAATTTGCCAAAAAACCTGTATAAATTCCAATAATCACATGATATGAGGCAACTGTGAATATGCCTGCGATAGCGGATAGCTGTTTATCCATTCCGGCATACCTTACAAATGCAAAAGTTACAAAAACCAAGAGAGGCGTTAAGATAATTGGGAACAACTGTACAAGATGGACAACTTCCACATCGAGCATCCTATACAGCAGCAGAATGAATAGCAGTGTTAGAGGTCTGTCGCCTCTACCCACAGAGAGTTGATCGCCACTTAAATCAAAAAAAGCTCTTGAAATCAGCTCTTGTACATTATTTGTTTTGTCCAGGTCCTCTACCCATTTAGCATAGTATTGGATATCTGTCGCTCTATCCGACTGGTCAGGGTTCAATGAAGGCAGATACGGATACAGCGGCACTAGTACGGAAAAAAATGCAGCCAGCCCAAACCATAATAGTCTATTATTCAAAATGTCGCGAATTGGATCATTAGCGTCGTCCTTTACTTGCTTGTAGTTATGCTCTGCTAAGGCGTTTATCCTTGAATACAGCTTTTCTGCAATATTTCTAATCGGCGTTAAGTTTATTTTGAGAACGAAAGAGAAAACTACCAACAGCATAAGTGGCGGTGCGACTAGCGCCGTCACATAGAAGATCTGTCTTTCAAGATCGACCATTCTCCAAGACCAATCTGAAAAATAGCTTGCAGGAAACATCGGATATATCATCAATCGTACTAATGAGTAGGATTCGATTAATGCCAAGATAGAAATCAGAACAAGCACATATTTCGTGATGCTAAAATATGCTCTATTCCTGAATACAAAAAGCAAACCGACTACTGTGGGAAGAATAGATAGAGATAGTGCATCTAATGCGGACTGATTTTGGTAGAGGAGTACACCACCAATAATATAGCCTGCAGTCATGGCGACTGCAGACCTTTTTGGAGTAATAAGAAATAAGAGAACAATGCCTACAGCCAAAACTAGATAACTATCAATGTTAGCAAAGCCACTAACCGTTCCAAAAGTAAAACCGTCAAGGTAGGTTACTCTGTTTATTGTTGGATAGTAAGCTACCTTTAGTATTGCTAGAAGCCTTAAAACAGACATCAGGGAAATAAAGGCAAGCAGTCCGCTAGCGTAAAAGGACCTGTGAGGACTAGCACTAATGATCAAATTTTGATTCACACAAATCTCTTATAGTTCGGCTAATTACTTGGCACATTCCTGATCGCTTTTTTTGCAGACTGCATAGATTATACTCGACAGTTCAGGGATTTCCGTTCCTAGGGTATTTAGAGCCTGAAAGTACAGATCTCTTTGCTTCTGATTTTCCCAGAATGGCATGTTATAAAGTTTAAGCATCTGCGGCCCTGACAGGGGCTTTATGAATAATCCGCCCTTCTTTGCGATAGACAGGCTTGACTTTGCTATTGTATCTGCAAGGCTGTTCGTATCAAATACTATTTGATGTCCTATAGCCCTGTCGGCATCATTCAGGTCTGTGCACCTGTGCAGTAATTTCATGTATGCACCAATTCTGCGGTGCATAGAGTAAGCGTTCGGAACATGTATGATTATTTCGCCATCACTCTTTAGCCATTTACTAATGATGCGCAGCTTTTCTACCGGGTCTGGCAAATGCTCAAGTACGTTTATTAGTAAAATGGTGTCGAATTTTTGCTTCGGAGCGAATTTCTCAATAGATGTTTTTATTATCTTAGAACCGAGAGCATTCTTCCTTGCTTTATTTACCGATACCTCGGATTCGTCAATTCCAGTGATATTATTGAAATGTTTGAGGAGTTCTTTAGTAAGGTATCCGTCTCCGCAACCAACATCGAGTATATCCCCGCCCTTACACATGTCTATCACAGATTGAACCTGAAAGAAACCTAGAACATCTTCGAAGGGCGATTTTTCTCTCCGCCATACCTCCCAATCCACATCTAAATTTGACAATTATTCTCAATGCCCTTAATTGTGATATAAAGATTTTCTAGAAAATTACACAGATTAAAAGTGTACTGAGAGCGGACAAATATCATGACAGTTGAGTGGCAGCGCCACTGAGGACTGCTTGTAAGTGGTAAGAATTAGTTGGAATAATTGGATGAAAGACCATCATAACATCTGTTTGGCATTCTCCAATGTTTCAATGGTCTCATAGCGACTTAGTTCCTTCCTGCTTCTCATCAGGTTGCAAAATTGCATTTATGTTTCTTAGTGCTGATGATTTAATTCTTATTATATTATTAGGAATCAAGAGGATGATCATTACTATAAGTAAGAGCACATATCCATTTTGTGCCGCGTTTTCAGCCAAAGAATGCAGATCATAACTAACTAAGGATGCAGATAGCATAAAGGGAGAAATGAGAAAAATTGTCACAGCCCAAATGAAATATTTTTGCATCGTAGTCCTTAGTATCTGTCAAAGCACTTGCCTATAAGACTTACTCGGTAAGTAGGTTACTACAATAGATGACTGTTAAGATTGAGTTATGATATCTTAAATTTACAGTTATGAAGTTCCCATGTTAATGCTCTTTCCTTGCAGAGCAGAAGCATATATGTTATTCCAGTTATACTTTTGTGCGAGCACTATTGCATTATGTGATCTAGTATTATACTTGCTAATGTCAGAGAACAAATCTATTACCGCGTTATATAGCTCATTCTTATCCCAATCGATAACCACTCCTGCATTGTAACCTTCTATTTCATAACTAATTCCCATTCCATTTGTTGCGATTACAGGTAGGCCAACGCCGAGCATTTCCATGGTACTTGTTGTGCCACCTATACTCTCCATCGTTGTGTCTATCTCCATGGTCTTTCGATATTTGGTGGGGAGATACAATGAATACCCAATGGAACATGTAGAGAGGATGTCCACTACTTCGCTTCGAGGCTTTTGTCCAAGAAAATAGACGTGCTGTTCTAAGCTTTTATCTTTGACCATTTGCTGAAGAGTTGACAGGTATTTTCCAACTCCAATAATGATAAATTTGAGATCTGGGATCTTTTGCGCTAATTCAGGCATTATTTCTATTAACAGATGTAATCCTGCAGTTTCAGATACATTTTTTGCAGATACAATCGTATGGCTCTCCATACTTGCAAGCCTGTCAGGTTTCTTTATATCAACCCCTATGGGAACCATTACTGCATTTTTTTCTTTGATATTTCCATACTTCCGAATAATTTCATCTCGGTGTTTTTTCCACCTATACCAAACGTAGTCACAGTTGCTTAAGCAATATTTTACTAAATAGTTATAACCCTGATTGAAGAATCTTCTTTCCGAACGTCGAGGAGTAACATCGTTATAATTTGCATATATAGTCTGTCGTGTCAATCCTAGCTTCTTCAATAATGAGACAAAATATGCGCATATAGGATCCGCGCCGATAGCCATATCATATTTGTCTATGCCGAATTTTGTTTCCTTAATTATCATTAACAGAGACCGAATTTGGTACATCAACTCTAATAGAATGTCCCTGGGCTTATCTCCATGCCATCCGATGATTTGCTCTCTGTTTACCTTTTTTGTATATCTGTGTTTAATTACGGCTTGGTAGTAGCATTCAACTTCAAAGTATTGATTCTTTGCAAACCCCATCGGAAATTTTACTGAGATATATCTATCTGTATGTTCTTTCAGATAATCATTTAGTGCAAAGGGAGGTCCAAAATTATCCCCAGCATGATATAGAAAGATGCAACCGCTCAACCTGTCCAAGCAATAGTACCCCGATTTGTCCCTTATTTGTGCATTTTCAGGCAATTCATAGATGGCATTATGAGCGCCGCAATGCCTAAATCGGTGATTTCAGAGCTCATATGAAGGTAGAATGTGGTGGTTCTGGAATACTGGACTAGAAGCGACATTTTGTCGAAAGCAAAGTTCGTTCCTTACTTCATTATTATAATGGCCGCATCAATCCCATTTCTACTCTCTGATTACGGCATAATTGATTCTGTAGACGCAAATTTTCCGATAAGACCATTTGAAAAGCTTATGGAAACATTATCTACGTGGGATACCTCTTATGGTTTCGGCGGAAATGCCTCGTTCTCAAATCCCAACGCCTTACCATATTATTTGGTCTTGGCAATGGCAAGTCTTTTTCTTAATATTGAAACATTAAGCAAACTTTGGTACATTACTATATTTGCTCTTGGAGGGTGTTCCATGTACTGGTTCACCACAAATTTCTTAAGAGAAGAATATAGGACGATTGGAGGAATATCAGCTGCCTTCTTCTTTATGTTTAACCCTGTTCAAGTTCAAGCACTTGTCCATGGCATAAGTAATTTTCATCTTGCATGGTATTCCTTACCACTAGTACTTACATTATTCATTAAAGGATTCTCTGCAAGGAGTAATAATTCATTTTTTTGCTACGCAGTTGCATTTTCATTAGCTCTTACATTTTTACAAATGTCCACAGATATTCAAAATAGAATTATAATCATTATTCCATATGTCCTATACATCATATTTCTACTCTGCAAAGAGGATGCCAAGAAAAGAATAGTAGTACGGTTTGCAGTCATACTTGGGCTATCCTTAGCATTTAATGCATTCTGGATTTTGCCTGCTAGTATCTCAATAGATGAGGTTTACAATATTCTATCTTCTGAACAAGAGATCTACCGATCTATTGAAAATGCAGGTGAAGGATTTCTTAACATTATTCGCCTAGCGGTAGCACCTACTTTTGCGTATTACTATGAGATTACATGGGTTATCCATATTGGTTTAATTCTATTTATAATCATGATAATTGGCATAGTTCGATCACTAAAAAGTTCTATCAGCAGACCTATCGCAGTTTACCTATTGTTTTCAATGTTCTTATACATCGCATTGACCAGAGGTACACTAAGTCCATTTGGCGGCGTATATGAATTTATTATAAACATTCCTGGAGGGGATGTGCTTTTAACTAATGCGCCACAGAAGTACATTTATCATCTATTATTGCCGTTCTCATTTTTTATTGGATTCATTACGACTTTTCTTTTGACGAAACTAAATGCAATAGCAAAAAAATCATTCTTGCAATTAGGACTTCAAGTATTATCTGTTAGTCTTATAGGATCTTCAGTAATTCTTGTTTCTCTGCCATTATTCACTCATCCCCAGCTAAATCAAAGCTTCAGTTACATGGCATCTGTGAGAATTCCGCAATATTATTCTGATGCGTATGAATGGCTGGAGCAGCAAGATGATGGTTCCTATCGCATATTTACCGTTCCACCTCCTGCTTGGAGAAGCTATTCCCATTACAATTGGTCTCCATATGACATGTCAGAAATCATTCAACCAGCACTTAGTAAGCAAGTAGTAATAGACTTTCCTGGGGTTGTCCAGCATAATACGCAGGACCAGCTACCCCTCATTCACCTAATTACCGACAGAATGATTACGGATAATGATGAGGATTTAACGTCAACATTATCAAAATTGAATGTAAAATATATTCTAAAAAGAGATGATCTTTGGTTTGGCGCTATGGGGCATAACCATATTTCAAATAATTTTGAGTTGAACTATCAGCACGAACAGAGATTTGATTCACTTACGTTTTATTCTATTCCAAATCTAGGCAGAATTTACTTTCCGGATAATGTCATCATGTTACGGGGCGACCTGCCGCATATGTTACAAGTGAATAAATTTGACATTTTCAATAATACTGCTTTTGTTCTTATGGATACTGAGTCCAAGAGTAATATCGGTCGCCAATTCCTTAATTCATCTAACACTATTATCTATGCTGCCGATAACTTAAGATCCGAATTAACGCAAGTTAATGGTACTATATATGTGAAAATAGTAGGTTCAGCATATGGCGGAGAATCAGTCTACAATATATATGATATCACTCGAGAAGCAGTTGTAGTAACTGCAGGGATAGGAAAGAGTTTAGCTCCTCATGAAAAATTCTCTGATCAATTTAGTTTAGAATATCTTAATAGCGTAGGTCAAGTGGAAATTGCAGAAGGCGATGAGCTCGTCATCACAGATATAGGAGGAGGTTATTCCTCCAATATAATCACAGTAGGCGGTAACGAAGAATTACCAACTTCTATAAATCAGCCAGAATTAGACAGACAGGCATGGTCGGCACTTTCAATAGGCTACCTGATTGAATCAGAAGGAGCTAAAATTAATATTCCAAAGGATGGATACTTTAGAGCTGAATCTACTACCTTTGCTTCCGTGCGAATTGTCAAGGATCAATCAAATATCATTCTTAGGCCGGCAGCTGACGACTCAACAAACAACTCAATATTCATTAAGAAAGGAACATATGAAGTATTTTCTGAGTCGTCACAGGAATCACCCACTCTGATAATAGAAGATCCTATTAATTTTCCATTTAA
>Ga0213870_1000735_pt1 | contig 15328 bp, 16 predicted proteins | sample WICALVC2017_Meta_FD_160119 | JGI IMG/M metagenome (GOLD analysis project Ga0213870, IMG submission 160119) | Freshwater microbial communities from subterranean cave lake in Wind Cave National Park, South Dakota, United States - WICALVC2017 | ecosystem: Environmental > Aquatic > Deep subsurface >... | reverse complement strand
GGTTTTAATTCGGGAGCCAACAAACTAGATACGAACTCGGATTTTGAAGACGAGAGGGTTCGCTCGCCCAGCCCCGCCAATGGCGGGGCTGGTCTCGCTTTGTCCCGCCACGGCGGGACGCTTGGACGGGAAATGAAGCGGATTTTAATGCTTTCAGGGGAATAACTTTTTCTTTTTTCAAAAACTGTTAAAATAGTACTATGAATATCAAAAATTGCGTCATTTATACTCGCGTTTCAACTGATAACCAAGCAGAAAAAGAATTTTCGTCTTGCGAAGCACAGGAGCAGAAAATCCGGTCGTTTATCGCAAGTCAAAACGATTGGCAGGTTTTCAAGGTTTATAACGACGCCGGATTTTCGGGCGCAATTTTACAACGCCCCGCCTTGCAAGAACTACTTACTGATTTGAAAAAAGAAAAAATTGATGTGGTTTTGGTCTATAAAATTGATCGGCTCACTCGTTCACCGAAAGATTTTTACCAACTGATTGAATTTTTTGAGCAAGCAAAAATTGATTTTATTTCCATTACGGAAAGATTTGACACTTCCACGCCCGCCGGAAGGTTGCTTCGCAACATTATGCTCACTTTTTCGCAGTTTGAAAGAGAGCTAACCAGCGAAAGAACAAAAGATAAAATGTTGGAGCGCGCGAAAAAGGGACTAGCGAACGGCGGGCTTACTCCATACGGCTATATGCGACAAGACAAGAAACTTATCCCGCACCCGAAAGAAGCGAAGGAAATAAAATCAATTTTTGAAACCTATATTGAAACTGGCTCAACGGCGAAAACCTACCAAATGTTGAAAGATAAAGGAGTAAAAAATAAGTTAGGCAAAAATTTCTCTAAAACAAATATCAGCCATATTTTGCGAAATGTTATCTACACAGGCAAGGTTTTGCACAATGGCGAAATTTATCAGGGTATCCACGAGCCGATAATTTCGGAAGAAATTTTTACCCTTGCTCAAAAAATTCATAAGGAAAAGCAGAAAAATTTTAGAGTGTACAAAAATTTTCTGTTCGGCGGACTGATAAAGTGTGAGGAATGCGGCTCAAATATGACTTCTTGTTTTACCAACAAATATATCGGTGGAAAGTTAAACCGATATTATTACTATCGTTGCACCGCCACGATGAAACAAGACTGGCAAGCGTGTTCGGTAAAACAAGTGTCCGCCGAACGATTGGAAAATTTTTGTCTGGAAAATTTAGAGCACATTTCAGTTGATAAAAACTATATTGAAAATCTCGTTTTCCGTCTCAACAACGACGAACAAGCGGGGTATCGGGCTGGATACGAACTAACAGACGGACGCTCTAAATTTTCCACCGAAAGCCTTTCGGACACTCTAAAATTTTTCCTCTCCGGTCTCAAAACCACCAAAGGAATTGAAAGAAATCTTTTTGCAAAAAAGTTTCTTTCAAATATTTTCTATTCCCCCGAAAGCATTAAAATCTGCTTCAATTTTGGCCAGAGCGGCGGCGAAGCCGCCGCGAAAGCGAGCCCAGCCCCGCCATTGGCGGGGCTGGGCGAGCGAACCCTCTCGTCTTCAAAATCCGAGTTCGTATCTAGTTTGTTGGCTCCCCGGGTAGGGATCGAACCTACGACATCCTCCTTAACAGGGAGGCGTTCTACCGCTGAACTACCGGGGAATCTTGTTGTATGGTAAACTAAAAAACGATGAAACTCAACAACAACAAAGTTGGGCTGACAACCGGGATAGTAGCAGCGATAATCCACTTACTGTGGGCGGTGATCATAGCCCTTGGCTGGGGTCAGTCGGTAACAGATTGGCTCTTAAAAACTCACCTGGTGATTTCCGATTACACAATTACTGATTTCAGTCTCGGTCTGGCCTTGATTCTGATAGTCCAGTCGTTCGTTGTCTGGTACATCCTCGGCTGGTTACTGGCTTGGGTCTGGAATTGGGTGAATAGAGCTTAAAGATTTTGAGGTATTTTATTTATAGTTAACTATTCGGGCTTTTGTTATAAAACGATAAAAGATGCTGTTTTATTTGCTATAGCAAATCAAAGCGTCTTTTGACCCGCCGCCAGCCGCCGCAAAGCGGCGGCCTGCCTCGCAGAACATTTTGCTTTGCATTTTTTAATTTGCGCGCGCCCCTGAAAAATTTTCAATTAAGGAAAAGCAAAATGTTCTGCTTGTCTCCGCACTGAAGCGCGGGCGGCGGGATCGCTCGGACGGCGCGGCATTCCTCCCCCTCACCCCCTCCTGCCGCGCCGTCCTCGCTCAAAAATTTCTGGCAGCGAAACTTTTTGCTATTCTATCAGCAACTATTTCTGAATTCCGGTCTATATCGTGTTCCCAAGAACGCAAAACTTTCCAGCCCATCTCTCGTAACTTTTTATTTACAGCGCTATCTCTTTTTATATTACTTTTGATTTTTTCTTCCCAGAATATTTTTCTCGTCGCTGGCTTCACAAAACACTCGGGACATTTATGCCAAAAGCAACCATCAAAAAATACAGCAATTTTTTTCTTTGAAAAAATCAAGTCCGGATGCCCGATTAAGTTTGTATGTAGTCTGTATCCGCGTAGTCCCTTTTTATAGATTGAGTTGCGTATCTTTAACTCTAGGGAGGTATTACGCCCCTTGATACGCGACATATTAAAGCTACGCTGTTTTTTAGTTAGAACATCAGCCATGCCTTACAAATTCCAGTTTTGACTGGATGCTGTAAGGCTGTGCGCTTTTTGGTTTTTCCGTAAGTGTCCTAACTACTTCTTTCGCTATCGCTTCTATGACAGGCACAGCCACAGCATTTCCAAATTGTTTATACGCGGGGGTGTCGGCAACCGGTATTAAAAATGTTTCCGGGAATCCTTGTAATCTTGCACATTCCCGCGGAGTAAGCCTTCGAGGGTTTTTATTTTTTTGTGGTATCAAAATTTCGCTACCATCTTTGTAATAACGGGCCGAAAGTGTACGCGTGTGGCTTTTTAAATCTGCAAGACCAAAACCAAAACCATTCCCTCTTTGCCTGTGTTTCTCGGCGTAATTTTGCAGATACTTCCAAAGCCTGTCACTCAATGTGTACTTTTCATCAACTTCATTTTCTAAAATATCTTTCAGCGCATAATTTCCGTTATTAACTTCGGGAAAATTAAAATCCAAACTTCTGTTATCAAAACCAACCATAAAAATTCTTTCTCTGTGTTGTGGTACAAAATGTTTTGCATCAATTATTTTATAAAAGAAACTATAACCAAGTTCTTCAAGCGTTTCCTTGATGACGGCAAAAGTTCTGCCGTTATCGTGGCTTTGGAGATTCTTAACGTTTTCAAGAAAAAAAGCAGCGGGTCTTCTGTCTTTTATAAGTCTTGCTATCTCATAGAAAAGTGTGCCTTGTGTTTTATCTTCAAACCCATGAGGACGATTCAGGCTTTTTTTCTTTGAAACGCCGGCAATAGAGAATGGCTGACATGGAAAACCGGCACAAAGTATATCGAAGGCAGGAATGTCCACAGAGTTTACCTCTTTAATGTCGCCGAGATAAAAATCTTTGTCTCCAAAATTGGCTTTGTGAGTTATTGAGCAACTTTTGTCTATATCATTAGACCAAACACATTTCGCTCCCGCTCTTTCAAAACTAAGCCGTATTCCGCCTATCCCAGCAAACAAATCTATAAATTTTAATGGTTTTTTTGCCATTTAATTTTTATTGAAATCTTGATTCAATTTCTGCACCAAAGTTTCTTGCTAGAAGTTTAATGTCTTTCGGCATATTGCCGATTTTTTTGAGGTAGTCTTCTGTCATTGTTTCTTTTGTAAAAGTCTTAAAGTATTTATAGGGCAATCTGATTGTTTGCGTGCTTTGGCCACCCATTCCCGGCCCACCAGCCTGAAGATTCCAACTCGAAGTCATGATGATGTCACTCAATGTTATATATTTCCAACCCAAAAAATTTCCTCTTTCGTCCAATTCGCGAATTAGATACATAGCATTTGCGTCATTTGGTAAACAAAGCCGTAGCAACATCATGATTCGACCTGCATCAATACCAAAGAAATCTTCTCCTGCGCTGTTGCCTTTGAATTTTTCTTTTATTTCCATCGGCAGTATATGCTGTTGCGAAATGCTTAGCATAAAAGAATCGACATCATAAGGATCATTGACTGGCTTTTTGAGAGTTCCTTTCACAAATCCGGCATAAAATAATTCATTAAGAAGGAGGTTGGTTAACACCTCTTCTTTTAATTCTGAAATTCTTTCACGCACTCCTGCATCCCATGGAGTACCACTACTGGGCCTACCTCTGTTTCCCTGCCATTTCCCGAAAAACTCTATTGGATTTTCCTGTTTGAATTCACCGTTACTAAACCCGAAGAAGTACCAATTTAGACTTTCAAAATTTTTAGCTCTTATTTCTTTCACCGACAATTTACCAGTCTTAGTTGCCGGAAAAGCATAAATGATGCCGACGCCGGCATTATTCATAAATTCAGCAATAGCATGAAAAGGTCTGTATTTATCACCTAAAATATCTTTTAAACTTTTGTGGGGTTCTTCTTTCAGTAAAACCGGATGTATGAAAAAACTGAAACGAAATTTATAAAAATCAGTTTCTTTGGGCGCAAGCAGCCAGCAACCCTGCAAGATTTTATCAACAGCTTCATTTCCAAATAATCCAGTTTCGACTTCGTTGTCAAAAACCGCTTGGGCCAATAAGCCCTTGGCTTTATTTTTGGGCCAGAGCTGTTGGAGTAATTTTGTTAAAATAAGATTGTCGCTCATAAGTCTAAATTACCATAATAAACAACAATTATGAAGCCTCGTCACAAGACGAGGCTTCGTGCGGACCTCTAGATTAGCACGGCGTTATCGTCATCTCTCCGATAGGAAATTTTCAAACAGATCAACTGTATAGCACGAGGCGACTCAAACTCTCAGGGGTCTCTAGAATTTTTAAGTCCGGAGGCTAAACAACCCTAACCTCAAAGGTGCGATAGATGCTGACATTTTTCCAAGCCTGAAACGCTGCCTTTTGTTTTAACGCGTGTCCAGAGTTGGCCGAATCAACGGTTTCTATCTCTATCACATATTCGCGATTACCATGGATTGCATAGATATCTGGAATAAAGCCACCAATTGTTATCGGCTTTATATATCTCGGTAGATCAAACAATACCCGACCCCAACCAGCAAGACTGACTTGATTTGTCCAGTAAGCAACCCCTTGGTCGTGCTTGGCCTGATTCTCTTTCGTTCGAATGTAAGGCATTTTTGTGTAATTTATTTTTTATAATGTCGACCTTTTAAAACAAAAAATCGGGCTTCGCTCCGATTTTTTCTAACTTAAATCGGAGGTGATAAAGGTTAATTCGCGCAAAATTATGTTTGAAGTAACCTCCGATGACGAAGTGATTAATTTTTTGTTTTACTAATCCAATTTTACCAAATTTCTGAAGTAAATACAAGAGTAAATGCAAGCAAAAAGTTTCGCTGCCAGAAATTTTTGAGCGAGGACGGCGCGGCAGGAGGGGGTGAGGGGGAGGAATGCCGCGCCGTCCGAGCGATCCCGCCGCCCGCGCTTCAGTGCGGAGACAAGCAGAACATTTTGCTTTTCCTTAATTGAAAATTTTTCAGGGGCGCGCGCAAATTAAAAAATGCAAAGCAAAATGTTCTGCGAGGCAGGCCGCCGCTTTGCGGCGGCTGGCGGCGGGTCAAAAGACGCTTTGATTTGCTATAGCAAATAAAACAGCATCTTTTTCAGAATCTTGAATTGTTCCTTATAATCCGTTAGCTTTAGGCTGGTTCGTTGACAAAAGAAAAATCCTTTTAGCGAGGCTGAAGAGATGATTTTAAGGGGGATTGATTTTGGCCGGGTCTGGGGCGCCAGCGGCGTTCAGGGATTTTTTGGCGAGGGTTACTGGTTCCATCGTTGGTGGAAACCCTTCGGTTTGAAGTTCGATGGCATGACTTTTGTGGCCAAGACAACCACTCTTGACCCGAACGAGGGAAACATGCCGCTGAAGGATGACTTCAGCCCAAGGGAACGCTTTCCTAAATGTGTAATTGTTAAGCCGCTCAAGAGAGTGGTTCTTAATGCGGTTGGGCTAAGCGGTCCGGGAGCAAAAGCCCTTTTTGAAACTGGTTTGTGGCAACAGCGAAGGCAACCATTCTTTCTTTCTTTTGCGTCGGTCGCCGGCAGTTCCGAGCAACGGGAAGCAGAGTTGTCCCGATTTGTCTCTCTATTTAAAAATTACTTGCCGGCTTTTTCTGCCCCGGTTGGTCTGCAAATTAACTATTCCTGTCCCAACGTGGGTGTCCGAGCGGAGAAACTTGTGAAAGAAGTTGAGACTGGGTTGACGATTGCTTCGGAACTAAAGATTCCATTAGTGCTGAAGTTCAACCTAATGCTGTCAATCGGCGCTTTTGTTTATATCTCGGGCCATCCTGCTTGCGATGCGATTTGCCTATCAAACACCATCCCTTGGGGGGCGTTAGCCGATGAAATCAACTGGCGAGATCTTTTCGGTACGAATCAGTCGCCGCTGGCTCACTTGGGCGGCGGCGGGCTTTCGGGCAAACCTCTCCTACCGTTGGTAATTAGGTGGCTTAGAAAAACTAGGCGAGCCGGATTGGAAAAGCCAATTAATGCCGGCGGCGGCATCCTTTCAAAAACAGACGCTCACTTTGTCTTGGATACCGGAGCCGACTCTATCTTCCTTGGTTCGGTTGTCCTGTTGCGTCCGTGGCGGGTCAAGAGCATAGTGTCTGGGATCAACCGGAGAAAGGAGAATTTTTGAAACTAACGACGGCCCACTAGCCAGTGAGCCGTCTTTTCATAAACCCCCTGCAGTTTTCCCCACTTTTTTCCTCGATGGCGTTAGAACAAAAAAAGCCTATCCGGAACGGGATAGGCTGTAGGAATCCTTAGATAGGCGGAGTTCTAAAATAACAATCGGCGGGGATCTTTTGATAATTTTGAAACCAAACTTCTTTTCCAGGAGCTTTCTAATGGCCAGATTACCCTCTCGGCAATCACAGGTGATTCTGCTGAAGCCAAAAGTTCTACCGCCGGTCACTGCCCAGGTGAGCAAGAGAGTTCCCAAACCGAATTTTCTGAATAGCGGTAGAATGCCAACCCGTCCGATAAAAAGTGTTCCCGGCACTGGGATAAGAGCGTCTTTGTCATCGTCGAGATCGCTGTGTTGAGAAACAGCGACGTAGCCAGCCGCGAAGCCGTCAACCAAAGCCAGCGAGCAGTCATAATCAAGCCAATCCCCCTTTTTTAGGCGGTTTTCTCTGTTAAAGATCTTTCTGTCCATCCATTTAAGCAGCCGCCACTCGGCTTTTGCGTCCACATTGACAATTTCCAGCTTCATTTTTACCTCCTTGCCCTTGCCCAAGACTTCTCTTCGTTACTTTTCAAAATACTATCTTTATTAAACCAGCGCCTTGAAGAAAATCAAGTCCCAGTTGCCTTTTTTTATTTTCTTTGTTAGGTTGCTCTTATGTTTGGCGCAACTGAAGATTATCAGGGTTATCGATTGGCAATGTGGCTGGTGGCGACAGCCTCGCTTTTTCTTCTGGCAGTGGCCGCTTTAAGTTATGTCAGTGTCTATAAAGTTACCACCGGCATGGGCGGATTCTATGTCAGCGGCGAGGGTAAGGCGGGGGCGATTCCTGATATTGCCCAATTTTCTTTTGGCGTGGTTACCCAAGGCGGGAAAAAGCTAGCTGATCTGCAAAAGCAAAATTCCGAACGAGCTAATCAGGTGCTTAACTTTTTGGAATCTCAAGGCTTAGCCAAAAAAGATATTAAGACTGAAGAGTATGATATCGAACCCCGTTATCAGTATTTTAGTTGTCCGCCTGATCGGGCCAGCGCTTGCCCGCCGCCGGAGATTGTTGGCTACACAGTCAGGCAGCGGGTTTTGGTAAAAGTTAGAGATCTTGAGGTGGTCGGTGAACTGCTGGCCGGCGTGGTGGAGAAGGGGGCTAATGAAGCCTCACAACTGTCTTTTGTGGTTGATGACCCGGCGGCGGTGGAAAGTGAAGCGCGAGCGAAAGCGATTACTCAAGCTAAGGAAAAGGCTAAGAAGGTGGCTCAAGCCGGCGGCTTCCGGCTGGGCAAATTGCTCGAAGTGCAGGAAGTGCCGCAGTTTGACGGTCCGATTTACCCTATTAAGGGTGGTTTCGGCGGCGAGCTGGCGGCTGTCGCCGCTCCGACAATTGAGCCGGGTTCGAAAGAAGTGATAGTGAGAGTCAATCTCCGGTACGAAATTAAATAGAACAGGTAGAAGAAGATAGAGCAAGTGTAATGAGTGGAACAGGCGGCACAAGCGGGACCCATTTCCAGCCATGGCTGGAAATGGGTCCTAATGGGTCTTGTGGTATATACCATAGTATATACCATGGTGTATACTATGGTATATACTATCGTACTACCGTAACCACCCCACTGCCTGAATAATAGTCAAAACAATATTTCAACATTATTTTAACATTCTGACATTCTCAAGAATGTCAGAATGTTTTTTTTATCAATTATTAGTTAACGGTATTTTTCTGCCAGATAAATGTTGTTGGGGTTCCACATCATATAACCAGTGGTTAGCCCAGCATCTTTAACTGCTTTTATTTGTTCTTGAACTTTTTGCCGGTCATAGACAGCGCCCAGGTTGAAATCCTGAAGCCACGGCCTGATGACGGCTTTTTTGCCGGCTTGGTTAAGTTGAACCAAGCCAGCCAGCAGTGTTTGTCTGGTTACTTGATAGGGCTCGGCAGCGGGGTTGGCAAAGCCGAAGTTACCGCTGGCGTAGTGGGAGGGATAAATCATTGGAGCGATGACATCGAAATGATCAGTCAGCTCAACGATATTTTGGCCAATGCCTAAGCCATCATCGCGGAGAAAACTGTAAGCAAAAACATCAATGGAGATAATTGCCGCCGGGCGTTTTTCTTTTATCTTACTGACGATATAATCAGAGGCTTTTTTAATAATCGTCGTTTTTAGTTGAGTTTCTTTATCAAAGAAAGGATAGCTGATTTCCGTTGAATTACCTTCGGGGAAGCGAATGTAGTCAAAATTAATTTCGGCAAATCCCAGAGCTAAGGAGCGGCTGGCAATTTCGGCATTATAATCCCAAACCTCCTGGCTAGCGGGATCAACCCAGAGCCGGTCGGGCTGTCCTCCCCAAGGCGAACCGTCGGTTTTTTTTAAAGCCAGGTCCGGCCGGGCTTTAGCCAAAAAATTATCTTGAAAGATCACTTGACGGGCAATGGGATAAATGCCCTGATCCCGAAGGCGGCGAACCAGTCTGGCCATCCAGTTGGTCAAATAAACTTGGTTGCTGTCCTTAATATCAATAACGACAGCGTTCAGCTCGGTGTTGTTAATTAAATTAACGATGTTTTCGATCAAATAGTGGTTGGCGGCGGTTTGGGAGGTAACATAGACGGCTTTTATTTCCGCTGGCGGCTCGAGCGGCGGGAGAGCGGTGGTCAGGATAGCGCTGTCGCTGATTAAAGCTAAAGCCGGTCGGGGCCGCTGGGTTATCTTGGCTTGGACTCTTTGATTAGCGGTGTCGGGCGGCGGACTGTTAGCATCAAGAGAGAATTGGTTTTTCGGGATAGCGAAAAGTAAACCGGCGCCCAGCAAAATAATAAAAAGGAAAAGAGTAATTAGTTTCTTCACTATAAGAAAATGTTAAAATAGTTAGTAGAGTTAGGGAAATCTGTGAGTTCACTGCCTTATTTAATTATTATCTTTGCCGCTTTCGCCGGTTTTCTTTTGGCTTTTTATATTCGGCACAAAAAACAAAGTCGGGAAAGAATGATTTGTCTGTTAGGTTCTGATTGTGAGGTAGTGATTCATAGCCAGTATGCTTACTTTTTGGGCGTTCCTTTGGAGCTGCTTGGTCTTTTGTATTATGGGCTGATAGCCTTGCTCTACGGGTTTTTTGTAGCGGTGCCGGAAATTGCTTTACCGGCCTTGATCTTCGGCATTTCTGGCTTAACCATCGCCGCCTTACTGTTCTCGTTTTATTTGACTTTCATTCAAGCTTTTCTGTTGCGGCAGTGGTGCACTTGGTGTTTGCTTTCCGCCGGTCTCTGCTCGGTGATTTTTTTACTGACGATTTTTGGATCGGGTTTCGGCTTTGCGCCGTTCTTAGCAATTAATACTCAAAGAATTTACCTTCTTTACTTCTTAGGAGTGGTGCTTGGTGTTGGGGCAGCCACCATTGGCGATCTTCTTTTTATCAAGTTTCTAAAAGATTTTAGGGTTTCGGAGTGGGAGGCTGACGTAATGAGGGTTCTCTCGCAGGTGACTTGGGCCGGGCTGGGATTGTTGGTGGTTACGGGCATTGGTCTTTATATTCCTTATGGGTCGTTTCTCAACAATGATCCTCAATTTTTACTTAAAAGTTTGATTGCTTTAGTGTTGGTCGCTAGTAATATTTTCTACAATCTTTGGCTAATGCCGCACTTAGTAAAGGTTTCTCTCCAAAAAAGACACGAGCATTTCCCGGGCGAGCTGCGCGGCTACCGCCGCTGGGGATTTGCTTTTGGCGCAGTGTCGCTGATCTCTTGGTACGCAATGTTTTTCCTCGAAATGTTAAACTTCACCGCCACCTTCGGTTATTTGCTGGTGGTTTATCTTGCCGTAATAGCGCTTGGCATCCTCGCCAGTCAACTGCTTGAGGCAAAGCTTTCTTAGCAGTGGTTTATTTGGGACGTCACCACAGGCGCTCACTCTGTTTTTACAAATTGGCCGCTCCTTACCGTCCTCGTCTCAAAGACTTCTTCCGGAGTGACCATAAAGCCTTTTTCATTGAAGATAATAGTATCCAGTGACGCGCCAGCGTAGCTTGTTTTTACCAGTTCTTGTTGAAGTTTAACTCCACCATCTAGGTCAGTTTTCTTTAAGGCCTCGGCTAGAATCATTACCGCATCGTAGGCGGTGACAGCCGTGGGGAAAAGTGGTTTCCTGTCGTACTTGGCTTGGAATTTTTTCTCAAATTCATTGTATTTCGCTGTTTGGCGAGGAGTACTGAAGATCAAGTTTTCCAAGAAGTTGGGACAAGTATTAAGGGAAGCATTGTTTCCTGCCGATTCGGTGGCAAGAATTGGTTTGTTAAAACCAAGCTCTTTTGCCTGCTTCATAAAAATGCACTCACTGGGGTCGGCCATGACGACAAACAGCGCATCCGGACTTTTTGCTTTAACTTTCGTAATAGGTGTTCGAAAATCAGTTAACAAAGGATTTCCCAGGTCAATATCTTCGATAATGGAAATGCCGAAGTTGGGGGCAGATTTAACAAACTCGTCGGAAACAAATTTCCAAAAGCCGGCATTGAGAGGCCTAATGACAGCTGCCTTCTTCCAGCCTTTCTTTTGAGCGAATCGCAGCAGTTCTCTGACGCCGACTCGGTTGTCATACCAGACAGAAAAGAAATAATCAGATGCTATTTCAGCCTCGACTCCATCGGTATTGTCGGCGCCAATCGTGGGAACTTTAGCTTGGTCGATAATGGGAATGATGGCCATCGCTGGCTCATCCCATTGAGGACCGACGATTGCCACTACTTTATCTATGTCAACCAACTTCCGAACAGCCGATCCGGCCGTCTTTAATTTATCAATCGAGACATCCTCTATTATAAATTCTATTTTTCGCTTTTGTATTCCTTCTTTTTCATTTATTTCATCAACAGCCAGCCGGGCGCCTTTGGCTTCTTCTTCGCCAATTGAGGCTCCAACGCCGCTTAAGGCAAAAATACCCCCGATCTTAACTGGTTGTTCAGCCACTGGTTGCCGGCTGGCAATAAACCAATAGATCCCCGCGACTACTAGAATGACTATTACCAAACCAATGATCAGTTTGTTGTAATTCATTAGAGGAGTGTAATATAGTTTATTTTGTTTGTAAAACGCCTGACTATGATTGTTGACAATGGTTGACTTATCTGCGGCGGGCGCCTATAATAGGGGAAATTATAAATTAAAGGTCAAAATTAACTTATTTTATGGATAATCAAGAACGAGACTTTGGCCAGTCGACTGATCAGCCGTCAACCGGCAGCTCGGATCAAAATCAGCCTTGGCAAACGCCGAGCCAGCCGGCGCCTTCCTTCCCACCGCCGCCTCCGCCTCCGCCACCCCAGCCAGCTTTCGAACCGCCAAGCAATGATAAGGGCGCTAATTGGGTTGGTTTAGTGGTGGTGGTTGTAATCATCGCAGTCATTCTCTACTTTGCCGGTTTTTGGGGATGGCTGGGCAGTCAGTTGAAGACCGATCAGCCGGCAGAACAACCAACGGAGCAGACAGCGGGTGGAGAAGTGAAACAGAAAACCCCGCCGGGCGGCGGTGAGACCCAACCGGCCGGCGGCGCAGCCTTGTCAGCTTTACCAAACAAGGCGGCGACTTCCATTGTTATTACTGCTGGAGTGACAGATGGCGCGGTGATAGTTTCCGGTCAGCCTCAGCCAACAACTGAAATTAGGAAAGTTTTTCTGCACAATCCCTATCGGGACAATTGGCTGCTGGTTTATGACGGCGTGCGGCCGCTTGATCTGAAACAGTTGAGCGCCACCGGCGAGAAGCATGAGTTGCTGGCTACTAACTTGCTGGCAATCGATTACGATAAAGTCCGGATTCAGTTTGTTGATCTTTTGCAGCGAGCTGGTCAGCCTGTTCCCCGAGAAAGGTTTGTCGATCTAGCCGGTGTGGTTATTAAGGAAGGCCAGAAAAATACCATTGGCATTCATTTCGATATTAGTGATCCTTTTCAGCCGATACCTCAAATTAGAGGCTAGAAGCTAGAGGCTAGAGGCTGGAAGAATGAATAGATACCCGGAGCAACCCCCGATGGCCATCGGGGGTTGCTTTTTTGTTATACTTAGGAAAATGCTTACTGTTAGAAATCTTGTTTGGGCAGCGGTAGCGGCGGTGTTTTTGTTTCTGGTCTATCTGGCAATTTTGCAGTTTACTTTTTATGCCAGTCGTTGAGGTCAGCCATTCTCTGTAATAAAGTCATGTTCGGCAATCTTCGGTCAGGTCTAATCCTTGCCTTAGTCATCGGTCTTTCTTTTAGTTTGTGGCTCGGCTGGTATGTTTCGGAGAATGGTCTGGCGCAAGGCTCTTTGACGAGTCAGTTGCTGGCCGATATTAGAAATGCTTTTACTGGTTGGCTTCCCTGGTTTGGCAATCAAAATGATTTGAGCGGCAAGGAAGAAATTGAGAAAGCAAAAAGGATTAAAAGTAAACTGGCTCAAGCTGGCGGGGCTAGTAAGACCGGGGGGAAGAGTAAAAGTGAGAAAGGAGTTGTTCAGAAAACTACTCAATCAGTCAAACAGGTGGGGGATGCCATTGGTGGTATTGTTGGCGAGCAAAAACAGGCGGCGGCCGACACTGTCAGTAAAACCGCCGAAACTTTTAAGGGCGGCTTACAACAACAGGTAACTAAGGTTATTGAGATCATAGAAAGAACCGCCGGCATTGATCGGACAACCGGCGTTGGTCGGGATGACAATCTGTCAGAGATTGTGATTTTTGTGCCGCTCAATCAGCCGGTTGACTTTTTAGTGCGCAATAAGAGCGGTCAGCGGGCTGAGCAGTTGATCAACTGGGGCGATGGCAAGGTCGTTAAAGTTTCCGTTGAAAAGGATGAAGAAAAGACTGTTCGGCACACTTGGCAAAAAGACGGGGACTACTCCATCTCTTTCGGCTCGCAGTATTTCTTAGTGAGGGTAAAATAATATGAGCATGCGGCCGCCGCCGGGTTTTTTATTACTCGCCATATAATAGTTGAGAGTTGTTGAGTTGGGTTAATAAAACACCCCAGCCTCACCCGGGGTGCTTTATTTCTTGAACAATTAGAATCAAAGTTATTTCTTCTTGCCCCAAACTACCCAGAGCGCCCAGATACCGATGATCAGGTGGACAATATTATCCAATGTCTCAAAAGTAGCTTTGCCGTAATAGTCGGACGAAACGGCAAATCCGTAAATACCGAAATAAAGGCCGGCTAATCCCAGAATGACCGTCAGCCACTTGATTAGCGAAGCGGTCTCGCCCCAGTAGACGGCTGCTAGCAAGATGACACCGATAATAATGTGGGCTAGATTCTCTGAATTGGAGAATGCCAGGATTGCCAATGATTCGCCCAATAGATAACCCAAAACGCCCAAGACAAGCAGAACCCAACCAACCCACTGCAGCACTTGTTTTTGCTTAGCCATATCTTATTTGATTTTTTAGCTTTGCGACCTTTACAGTCTAATTTTACAGTAGGTGAGTTAAAGATGTTCAAGAAAGTTATCCACAAGAATTGGACACTGGAAGCTGGAGGCTAGAAGCTGGAGGCTGGAAAAACAAATTAAAGTTCCAGTCTCTAGTCTCTAGTTTCTAGCTTCTGGCTTCTGGCTTCCAGCCTCTAGTGTCCAGTTTCTAGTCTCCAGCTGCCAGTGTTATGATTATTAGGTGGTTGGGCGGCGGTTTCTCTTATTAATAACTATCTTTGTGGTTTTTTTTCTTATCTATCCTCCTTTGCCTAGAGTTACGGAAGGGTTTCACTTCGCGGCGGCCGCTTTCTCTGAACCGAGTTCGGCCCCCCCGGCGGGCAATGTCCCCCCGCCGCTTAATCTTAGTTCGCAGAAGCAAGATAAAGCTGGCGATTTGGAAGTCGGTGAGTTTAAAGCGCGCGGCTGGATTGATTTAGGCGGAGAGAAAAGAAGCTCGTGGGTGATTGGCGGCGGCGGTTGCGCCTGGGAGGGAACACTTTGTTCCTGCTACTCGGATACAAGCAGTGTGGGCAGTGTGGCGGTTACTTTGGGCCTGACTTGCGCCGGCGGCCGGGTTACTAATTATCAGGTGTTGAGTTTTAACCTTTCTTCTAAGGATGAGGCTTGTCCTGACAACCCTCCGCCCAGTTGCACCACTGGTCTCTACAGCCGCGCTGGTAATGCTGCCGATCAGCGAGGGTTCATCGGCACTCTTAAGGGAGCCATTACTTTTATTGCTGTTAAGGTAATTAAATTTTGGCGAAAGCTTTTCTAATTAGTACAATTAGAGGTTAGAGGTTAGAGATTAGAGGTTGGAAATTGGATTATGAGAGTTTCAGTGGTTTTAGGAGCGCTGGTGGCGGTTTTGGGGATTTATGCCGCTGTTTTTGGATTTACCGAGCCGGCCGGCGCTCCGCCCTTGGGTAATGTGGCGGCGCCGGTGACAGTCGGGCCGGAGGCCCAAAGTAAGGCCGGCGATTTGGAGTTGGAAAATTTGAAAGCGCGGGGAGCGATTACCCTGGGCGGGGTGGCGCGGAATACTTGGCCGGCTGGCACGGGCGGGACCTGCT
>Ga0213870_1000734_pt1 | contig 15332 bp, 13 predicted proteins | sample WICALVC2017_Meta_FD_160119 | JGI IMG/M metagenome (GOLD analysis project Ga0213870, IMG submission 160119) | Freshwater microbial communities from subterranean cave lake in Wind Cave National Park, South Dakota, United States - WICALVC2017 | ecosystem: Environmental > Aquatic > Deep subsurface >... | reverse complement strand
CCCTGCCTATATTTTTTTTTCAGCGTTTCAAGCCCGGCCGCTGCATCCCCTAATGTGCCAGTCACATAAATGGAATCCCCTACACTGGCACCGCTTCGCGTAACAATCTCATTTTTGGGTGCCTCTCCTAAAAGGGTAATTGAGATAAACAGCCCAGCACGGGAACGTGTGGTGTTTCCTCCAATAAGACTTGTGGGAACTTCATAACCCGCTTGAACCATGCCGCGATAAAGCGAATCGATATTGACCACGGACTCTTCACCCGTTAAACCCAGTGAAACCAGATAAAAGCGTGGCGTTCCCCCCATTGCCGCAATATCGCTTATATTCACTGAAAGCGCTTTGTATCCGATTTCAAAAAATGACGAATAAGAAAGATCAAAATGGGTCTTTTCCAATAGCATATCGGTAGTGATGATAAGGGCGTTTCCATAAGTCGGGAGAATCGCCGCCGCATCGTCTCCTATGCCCAGTAAAACAGCCGGATCAACAATAGGCGCGTTTTTTTTTTGAATTCTGCGAATGAGTTCAAATTCGCCTATTGCTGAGACGCTACGCGGATGCGGTGATTTCTTTTCCAATCTTGATCCTGCCAACCCGTACTTGTTTCTTTGGCTCCCCTCTTCCCAAAGCGGCCAAAAGCACCTGATCCATCTGATCAACAAAGACAAACTTCAATCCCCCTCTTAAGTGAACGGGCACCTCGGAGAGGTCCTTCTCATTTTGTTTTGGGAGAATAACCACTTGCATTCCAGCTCGTTTCGCCGCAACCACCTTCTCTTTAAGCCCGCCAATCGGAAGCACATGGCCGCGCAGCGTTATCTCTCCGGTCATCGCCACGCGATGACGAATGGGTGTTTTAGAAAGCACAGAGGCCAAGGCCGAGGCAATGGTAATCCCCGCAGAAGGGCCATCTTTTGGAATCGCACCGGATGGAACATGCACATGAATATCACTTTTTGTAAAGATGTCAGGATCAATATGAAACTCCTTTTCGCGGGATCGGATATAAGAAAGCGCCGCGTGCGCCGACTCCTTCATGACATCGCCTAATGATCCTGTCAGGGTCAGCACCCCTTTCCCATTGACCAGCAACGCTTCCACGCGAAGCACATCTCCACCGGTCGCAGTCCACGCAAGCCCAGTCGCAACCCCAATCTCGTCTTTCGCAATTTCCGCTTCTGGAAGAAATTTTGGAATCCCTAAATAGGTCTGAATTTTTGCAGGTGTAATCTGAAATAATTCCTTGTTTCCTTCTGCGACCTGTCGGGCCACCTTTCGCATCACATGGGCGATCTCGCGTTCCAGGTTTCTCACCCCAGCCTCTCTTGTGTATTGCACAATCATTTGTTCTATTGCCTCTGTCTCAAAACGGAGTTGAGACTCTGTAATGCCATGTTCGGCAAGCTGTTTTTTAACCAGAAATTTTTGGGCAATCCCGACCTTTTCTTCTGTGGTGTAACTAAATATTGAGATCATCTCCATCCGGTCTCGTAATGGCAACGGAATCGGATCGGCTTGGTTTGCGGTGGCAATAAACAAGATGTTAGAAAGATCAAATGGCACCCCCAGATAATGATCTGCAAAGGCGTAGTTTTGTTCAGGGTCTAGCACTTCGAGCAACGCAGAGGAGGGATCACCCCGAAAATCAAGACCGATTTTATCTACTTCGTCTAGCATAAAGACCGGATTTTTAGTCCCTGCCTGTTTAAGTCCCTGAATAATTCTTCCCGGAAACGCCCCGACGTAAGTCCGACGATGCCCGCGAATTTCCGCTTCGTCCCGAATGCCGCCCAAAGAGACGCGAATAAATTCCCTACCCAATGCACGGGCAATCGATTTTCCTAAAGAGGTTTTTCCCACACCCGGAGGCCCCACAAAACAAAGAATAGGCCCCTTCATATTCTCTTTTAATTTGCACACCGCCAGATATTCTATGATGCGCTCTTTGACCTTCTCCAAGTCGTAATGATCTTCATCTAGCACACGCTGCGCCGCAATCAGGTCTAAATGATCGGGAGTCGTTTTATTCCATGGGAGTTCGGCCAGGCACTCCAGATAGTTTCGTACCGTACTGGACTCTGCGGAATCCGGATGCATTTTGGAAAACCGTTTCAACTGCTTCTCGGCCTCTATCAAAACCTTTGCGGGAAGTTTAGCCATTTCTATTTTCGCACGAAGTTCGTCCACTTCTTCCGAGCGCTCATCTGATGTGCCCAGCTCTTTTTGAATTGCCTTTAACTGCTCCCTTAAAAAATAGTCCCGCTGCATTTTATCCATTCCATCGCGGGCCTCCGAGGCAATTTTATGTTGCAAGGTCAAAAGCTCTAGCTCTTTCGATAAAATATCATTCACCCTCCTCAAGCGTTCCAGCGGATCTTCTGTCTCGAAAATCCCTTGTGCCATGTCTACTTTAAGTGAAAGATTGGATGTGATTAGATCGGCAAGCCGTCCCGGATCTTCCATATTTTCGATCAGGGACAGAATATCCGGCAGAACGGGCTTCCCCAATGAAACGATCTTTTCCATTCGCTCTTTAGCAATCCGAATAGCCGCTTCGGCACTCAATGAAAGAGATGTAAAAGGAGGTTCTATGATCGGTTGCAGTGCAACCAGATAATATGGCTCAGTCTCAAGATATGCCGTTATTTTTGCTTTGCTAACCCCTTGCACTAGGATTTTAACCCTTCCATCTGGAACACGCAGCATCCGCAGAATCGTCCCCACAGTCCCATAAGCATGGATGTCCTGCGGCATTGGGTTTTCCATTTCAAGATTCTTCTGCGACGCAAGCATGACCATTTTGTGTGAAGAGAATGACGCCTCAATCGCCTTAATAGAAAGGGCACGTCCCACAAAAAGGGGAATAACCATATTGGGAAAGACCACCAGATCGCGCACGGGAATCAGCGGAAGTTGCAATGGGACGGGCGATGGAATCGGTTCTTTATTTTTAAGTCGACGCGGCATTATTGTATCCTTATCAAATGGACAACCCTTTTAAATACTTTCTAAAATCTTCTCCCAACGCCTTGTCTTGTAAACCCATTGCAACGGTTGCCTTTAAGAATCCCAGCTTATCGCCTGCGTCAAATCGATGGCCTGAGATCTCCGTTCCGAACATCGGCGAGACGTGTGCCAGTTGATTTAACGCGTCAGTGAGTTGAATCTCATTATTTTTGCCCGGCGGTGTCTTTTCTAAAATATCGAAAATTTCGTTGGGGAGCAGATACCTTCCAATAATCGCAAGATCGGAAGGGGCATCCCTAGCGGAAGGTTTTTCGACCAGGCCTTTAATTTTATAAAGGTTGCTATGGTTCGTGGGGGTTGCGTCAATCACACCATAGTGGTGAATCTCACTCTTTTGCACTTTTTGAACGCCAATAAAAGCGGCAGGGTTTTCCTGATAAAGATCGATCATCTGTTTTAATGCTGGCGTAGTGGCATTGATAATCTCATCCCCCAAAATAACAGCAAAGGGATCCCCTCCCATAACATGTTTCGCAGACAAAATGGCATGTCCCAAACCGCGCGGCTCATTCTGCCGAATATAACAAAAACTGGCCATCTCCGATATTTTTCTAAGATTGGCTAAAACATCATATTTCCCCTTTTGTTTAAGGGCATCTTCTAATTCAAACGAAATGTCAAAGTGGTCTTCAATCGCCCTCTTTCCGCGGCCCGTGATAATCACAATCTGCTCAACACCTGATGCGACCGCTTCTTCAACTGCATATTGTATGAGGGGTTTATCAACAAGGGGAAGCATCTCTTTTGGAGAGGCTTTGGTCGCAGGGAGAAACCGCGTTCCTAATCCTGCTGCAGGAATAATTGCTTTTCGAATCGGTTTTGGCGATACTGTTTTCGTTGTCATAGTTCTCATATTAGAAAAGAGTGGGTGTGAAGTCAAATGAAGAGACAATATTGGTTGATGAAATCGGAACCAACGGCCTATTCCATAAACGATCTTGTGCGGGATAAAGTAACCTGTTGGGACGGGGTACGCAATTATCAGGCAAGAAATTTTATGCGTGATGATATGCAGGAGGGGGATGGTGTCCTTTTTTATCATAGCAATATGACCATTCCCTGTATCGCGGGAGAAGCAAAGGTAACGAAGGTGGGTTATCCAGATTTCACTGCTTGGGACACTGAAGACCCACATTATGATCCCAAGAGTTGCTCCGACCATCCAACGTGGTTCATGGTGGATGTTCAATTTGTCAGGGCGTGCCGTACGGTGATAACCCTTCCGAGATTAAAAGAGATTTCCGGTTTAGAAGGGATGGAAGTCGTAAAACGGGGCAGTCGTCTTTCGGTACAACCTGTTTCACCTGCAGAATGGAAGATCATCATGACCCTGTCAGAATGGAGGGCACTGTAAATCGCCCTTCAGGCAGCTCGTAGGCAGTGGCGCGTATCTCCTTCGGAAGCCGGACAAAGAGCTTTTCGAACGGCTTGGAGAGTGTAAGTCTTTTATTTTTCAAAATGCGTTTTCATATCTTGAACGTTTTTAAAGCTTAAAGATTTTTCTTTTTTCTTGGATCCTTCGACTTCCTTTTCTCCTTCCTGCCATTCCTTAGTCCAAAACCAGAGCTGGTCTTCATCAATAAGCGTCTTGGGTTTTAAGATAACCTGCCCTTTTTGAACGACGAAGTCAACAAAGGCACCAACCTTGATATGAAGCGCTTCCCTGACACCAGCGGGAATCGTCACCTGAAAATTTCGTGTAACTTTGCTAACGGACATATCGTAACCTCCCTACTCTATAAAGAGTGGTTTACTATATTACTAAATTCCTGTCAAGAATGAGCCGCTTCAGACCCATTTACCATTGGAAGAGGCTATCCTTGACTGTAATCGCATTTTTTGGTAATGTATATACAGATGAAATACAAAGCTAAGGAGGCTTAAAGTGACTACAAAATCAATTCTACGAGAGTCTAAGCCCGTGAATGTACGCGAGGCACAAGCCGGGTTGTCCCGCTTGATTAAGATGAAAAAACCCTCTCTCGTTCTCTCTCGCGGAAAGCCAGTTTCCTTTTTGGTGCCATACGAAGACATGCTTGATCTGTTGGAGATGCTAGACGACTTAAAGGATAAAACACTTCTAGAGGAAATCAGCCGGGCCCGGACGGAATACATTGATGGAAAAGAGGTTTCAGCAGAAAAGCTATTTCGAAAAATGGGACTGTAAATGGCCTACGAGGTCGTCTTTCCAAGTCAACGCGTTGAGCATGAATTTGAGAAATTTTTAGGAAAAATTCCAGCTAATTACAAAGTGGCTATTGTTGAAGCCATTCGTTCCTTGGGCCAAGAACCACGGCCTTTAGGCAAATCCTACAAAAAATTAAGGGGAGAAGTAATCGTGTCCCGTTACGTCGCCCAACATCGTCTGCGGGTCGGACACTATCGGATTCTGTTCGATCTTGATGATGAGCGGAAGAAAGTCATCCTGATGAAACTCGACAAAAGAGATGAGCACACATATAAATAATAAAGAAGGCAAATGAACGTGAACAAAACTGAGATGAAAGGGCCGTCTCATTTCATTTTTGCATCGGCAAGGATGACATCACTGGCCTTCTCACTAATCATGTAAACCGAGGTCACAATGAAAAATCCCGGAATGCGCGGAAAGACAGACGCATCTACAACCCGTAGATTTTCTGTTCCGTAAACGCGGAAGTCCCCATCCAAAACGGCCATCGGGTCATTTTTACGCCCTATTGGACAGGTACAGGAGGCATGATGTCCCCACGCGTTATCCTTCACAAATTTTCGGAGCTGCTCTTTTGTCTTCGCCCCTTCGCCGGGAATAACCTCTTTTTTTACAATCTTCCCAGTCCGCTCCATAATCCGTCTCGCCACTTCGATACCCTCTACAACGGCATCACAATCCTCATCAGACCCTGCTGTTCCCTCATCAAAATAATGAAAATTGATTTCGGGAACATCTCTCGGATTACTTGATCTTAACGTAACCGTCCCGCCCCTGTTTTGGGTATGGCCTTTTAATACCGCCCATGTAAAAAAGTTTTTGTCTCGAACAGCGTCTGCAGAATATCCGGGGTAATACCCTTTAAAAAAACCAACCAGGCCAAAAATAAAAAGATCAGGGTCCGGCCTGCTTTTGTCGGATCGCTTAATCAGCGAAACCACTGCCCCATTGGTAGAATAGACCCCCTTGCCCTCTAACCACCATTTTGCAAATTCAGGATCGGGCGTTCCCAGTGGATCAGGTGGTTTGAATGTTGTCCCCTTTAAAATAGAGAAGTTGTCCTCCATCTCATAAACCGCGCCCACTTCATATCGATCCTGCAAATTCTTTCCAACGCCAGGGAGATCAACTTGAACAGGAATATGGTGTTTTTCCAATTCGGCCTTTGGGCCAATGCCAGAAAGCATCAATAACTGCGGCGTATTAAATGCCCCTCCCGAAAGAATCACTTCACGGCTGGCAGAAACAATACGAAGCGTCCCCGCATCTTTAGTTATAGACGCAGCAGGATCGGCCCGATACAGATGTTTGCCTGTAAGATACTCAACGCCAGTTGCCCTCTTCTTTCCTTCGGGTACATCTACAAATAGAACGCGGGTAACCAATGCCCCCGTCTTGACCGTTAGATTTTTTGGACACGATTTTTGAACTTGCACAATCCGATCCCGCGCCCCTACCCGTCTTCCCCCATTCGTAGAAAGGGGTGTAAAGATAATCCCTTCTGGACTTTGATTGGCACTGCGCCAACGCCAATCATTCGGATCAAGGTGACTCTCTAATTTCACTTTCAGCCGTGTTAAGAGTTTGCCGACACGCGTAATAGATTCTTGCACAACCGAAGCCAGAATCTTTTTGAGCGGCCCATCCCCAATAACCAGCGTAGGATCAGCCGTGTTGGTTGTGAGCCATCCTGAAAATCCATGACGCGCTTCTTTATCCGACGCCTCCACATATTGGCAACGTTCCATCCGTTCAAAATATTTTCTCATATTCTCGTCGGACCATGAGGCATCGGAAGTGATCTCGGCCAGAGTGTCCCAATCACTTTTGTGCGGATAAATCGTAATCATGGCATGGTGTGCCGTGCATCCGCCCAGTGCGCCCGCACGTGGATACAACACACCGCCTTCTTGCTTCTGATATTTATCGTCACGTTTGCTTTGGGTTTCTGATGCATAATGTTTAGTAAAAAAACTCCATCTTTGAGCATCGTCTTCGGAGGCCAGTCCATGAAAAACAGGCACTTGATAAATAAATGACTCCTCGCTGCCACCGGCTTCCAATAACAAAACGGTATGGCCCGCTTCCGCCAAATTAGCGGCCAGAGGCCCTCCCCCAGCGCCAGACCCAACCACAATATATTCATAAACGCCCTTATCCTCTGCGGGGGTGTCACAAGCAATATTGGGCAACTCTTTTTTAAAGGCGATATCTTTTTTATTGAATAAAGATGCACACCCATTTATAAATAACGCAATCCCCGCCAAAAATGCCCTTCGTGAAAGCAACTTCTGACCGGTTATGTTGATATCTTCATTCATAGGGTTATTCCTTTCTGTTTTTCTACTTAAAGTGTTTTCAGATATTCCACCAGTGCCCACCGATCACTATCGGTTATTTTTGGAAGCCATTCCATTTCAACCTTTCCCTCTAAGTTCCGAATAGGATGTCCGCTGGCATCTTGCCTGATGACAGCGGTTTTTCCAGACGTGTACTCATGACCCGCATTGCTATTCCCATGCAAAGAGGTATCAAATACAAACAGTTCTTTATATTTAGTGACATCCTGATTCGAAAAGCCAACACGCATTGGGTCGAATTCACGCGATCCAACGGCAAAACGATTGGATCGGCATTGTTGCGCCATAATCATTTTTTCTCCATCCGCGCAATGGGGCAAAAACAATTCGTAAAGATTTGGAACAGAACCGTTATGTAAATAAGGCGCCGTGGCCCATATTCCGTTGAGCGGGCGGGCTTTATAGGCCGCGAGGCCTTCCGGCATACGATTATCGATTTCAAAATCAACATGGCGATCCGTGTGTTTAATAGGATTGTCAAAAAAAGCGGTCAGGAAATTAAAACTCCGTTGCACCCATCGCACCACAATAAACTGGTCATGGTCAGGCTCAATCACAACGCCCTTTCCGGCCACCATCAGGGCAGGCAGAACGCTTGTTTTTTCCTTAAATAGGTCTTTGCCGTTTGGCATTTTTTGACCCTGAAATAACCCGCTAAAACCGATCTGCTCCATCGCGTTGACTGCCATTACAGGGTCTGTTCCAACCGTGCCCATCTTTGAAAATTGGGCAATCACGCGGCGATTTGGATCAGCCCGATCAAATGCCCCGTCCGCTCCATGGCACGTTGAACACCTGTATTGTTCATACACATGCTTCCCAATCTCTGCAAGACTCCGGTCAATTTTAGGTAAGAACGCTTCCGGCCATAACGGCGATTGCAAACTTTTTAACTGCCCCTCTATCTTTACTAAATTTGGCACATTCACCGAGGAACGGTAACCCTTATCCCCCTTTTTTTTATCAAGATCAAATGTCGCAAAAACCCCCATTGCTTCCCCCACATTTCGGGCAAGCGGCCCTAAAAAACCGCCCTTCTCATTTAAGTGATTCTCTCCAACACCGTTCCACTGCACATAATCGTGTTGCGGTGTATCCCACAAAAATGGATAGCTGACAGGGGCATTCGCGGGGTTGGCGTTTTGTTTTCCCGGCGTTAAATGACTCAATACCTGATTATAAATGCGGCCAAAAGCATCTAAACGTCCATACCCATAATGGATGGGCTTTCCATTATGAATGGGCGCAGAGGCTTCGTTGTAACGATGCTGATCCTCGGCGATACCTTGCAGGGTAAGGCGAAACGCCTCTTTCTCTAAATCATTTTTTATGCTGATTACATTGGTTAATAATCGATTGAATTTGTCAGCATCGTTTACGCTTTCCGTTAATGCAAATTCTAGCTCCAGTAAGAAACTTTCCACATCGGCAAGCGAAGGCCCTCCGTCAATCCGAATGCCAGTACCGTGATAGTTAATTTGCCCAGTATGACAGGCCGCACAAGTTAAACCCACATAATCGTTTCCTTGATAACGATTTTTTACAAATCCAATCGGTAGGCCGTCTGGGTTTGCATGGCTTTTCTTTTGCGTCAAAAAACGAAGCCGTTGCATATTTTCTGGACTACGCAATAGCTCTTGACTCTTTGCCTGTTCCAGATGTAAGAATATCTGATAGGGCAATAAATTGGAACCTTGTGTTGTGTTGTAAAACCACACGCTATCGTACCGATCCCAATTTTGATCAAGATAAACGATTTTCTCTATACGATCATTGAAGATGTCGTTCGAAGCAATCTGTGCATAGCGGTCCTCGTCCGCAATGATCCCCTGTGACAGATAAGAGCAACCAGAAGCCAGCACGGCAAAAACAAACAGGGTCCATTCTCTTTTCATGTCCAGTCTCCTTATCAATTTTTACGAAAATACCGCCTTCCCTGTTAAATACCCTAATTCGCGATACGACTCAAACTGGGCCTCATCAAAAAATTGATCTGCGGTAGATTCATCTGGAAAGGTTTTGTTTTCACGCCTATACGCGACGAGATCCTCAGGCTCCCTCCCGGTCATGGACGCCTTGATATAAATCAGTATCCCTTCTGTTTTATCAGGGTACGTTATTGTGCCGACAGCAAAACGGGTCGTTACATTATCTTCTTTATCTCGTCTCACATCTGTTAAATCAATTGTTATTTCAGCCCCAAAATCAATACGAACCTTGCGTATGAGATTGGCCAAGTCGATAAAGCTAAAATCAGGATCGGCGCCAGCGTCTGATGCGATGATGACCGCACACCGTCTTTTGATGAGTTCATATACCCCAAGATTCTCATAGTGCCCGCCATCGGATAGATTTAAAAGGCGATCTTTTTCGGTCCCCCTATCGAATAACTCTTTCACGAAATAATAGGGCCAGAATGGCCGCACCCACGCCAGTTTGGAGGGAGAGGGATTGGGCATCCAACGATTCATCCGAATATTCAATAGGGTCAAGAGGAATGTTTTTATTGGTGATCCCAACTCACCCATTTCAGGACTTAACGCTGCCCCTGAAATGGCCATCGCGGTTGCAAGACGGGTTTCTCCTTGGTCATACACCTTCGTTTTTTGATATCCAGTTGATTCTGACCCGCAATAATTTTTAGAGAAGATAAAAGAGTCTGCTCCCCGCCCTCTCAATCGCTGATTCTCTGAAGAGGGAATATTGAGCGTTGCATTGATGAGATGATAAGGGGCGCCGTTCTCAAGGTGATGCAAATCCGTAAGGGAAAGAGATTCATTGGAACACACCTTTTGGTCAGATTCTGAACGCTTAATCATATAGGTTTCACTCAGCCGATCGCGATAGAAATGATGTAATGAAATCCGATTTGTATTTGTAAACCAACCCACAATCAGCAACACAATCGCAACCACAATCAGAACGGGCATACAAAATACCTTGATGGAAAAGGGATCTGTTATCCATAAAAAACGGACCAATTGCGCTAATAAAATCGGTAGCAGTATTATCCATGAAACGGAAAATAAACCATTTAAAATTTTCCCTAGAAGATTGTCTTCTTTTCTTTTGAGGCCGATTAAAAGACCCAATATGGAAAAGACGGTTCCCCCATGCAGAAGATCACTAAACAATCCAGATGTCTGTTTTTCCAACTTCGGCAATTGCACGGCCAACATAATTAATCCGCTTAAGGAAATAAAAAGGACCGCAATCACGGTAAGTCCTGCCTGTATATATTCTCTGTAGCGACGTCCATGATAATCAACGCTCCTAAGGGCAGTACCCCACCGAACAAGGATCAACAGGAGGAAAGAAAATAAAGCGATACAAAGAAGATGCATTGCGGCATTCATCGGATTGGCCACAGTGTTGACAAAAAAATGGAGGAGATAGGCCAGAAAAAGCATTAGCGAACCCGTTGTCACGTTTGTTAATACCAATCCAGAGAGATAGGAACCGATAAGACGCCAAAGATCAAGTCCGAAGAATTTCATGTCGGGAACAAGATAGTTGCTGTGCCGCCGTAACCACAAAACCGCTTCGCCTTGATTTCGGAATGGGTTCGATAATACGGAAGCGCCTTCGTTATTCAGCAGGGAGCTTAAGCAAGCGCCGATATAGCCGCCCCCTGAAACCGTGGAGAGGTAATCGCAAAAACGAAGTACATTCGTCTTTGCAAGTCCCTGAAGCAGTCCCAGATTGAAAGTCGCAGAACGGATACCGCCACCGGAAAGGGCAAGACCCACATGGCCTTTATCAAATGCCCACTTTGATTCGGGGGTCATTTTTTTTATCTGACCTCCGAATTTTGTAAGGTCTTCATCCGAAAGGCTGATATCTTTTCTTCTTTTCTTGATGTAGGCAGACTCTTCATCCAACACCGTTTCAAAGATCTTTGTACACAATGTGGACATCCCTCCTTACATGGTTTTCAGAAAACCAATCAGTGCGAATTTCTCCTTATCAGACAACGCGCTCCCGAATAGATGGCCGCGATCCACAACAAAATCAGGGCTTTTGCTCACAGCCAATAAATCCGGTACGAGCGTTTTTAACAAAGCCGTACTCTCTTCTGTACCCAGATTTTTCTTCTTAATCTTGATAAGAGACTTCTTTACATTGATTAACAATCCCAGCAAATTTTTGTGTTTCTTGACTTGGTCTAATCCCAGTTTGATTTCCAAATCAACATTGGCCAGAAGATCAACCGGTGTTCCTTTCGGAATCGGCCCAATTCGAACCTCATCTTCTCCCTTCTCTATTAACTTACGCAATATTTTAGGCAGGAAGGCCTTGTTGATGACAATAAACGACTCTTCCGTTGTCCTATAAATAGGCGAACAAAAAGGCAAATTCCATGTTTTTTCACATTCCGAACCGCTGTATTTTCCATTGATCCATTGGGTTCCGGGACGTTTTTCCGGCCAAAGCAGTTTTTCGGCAGCATCATCAAACGCCTCCATTCGACCTTGTAGAGACGGATCGTTTGTGAATTTCCCCAAACTATTATTATGGAAAAATGGCGCCGTTGACCAAAGGGAAACCAGAGAAGGGGTTCGATAATAGCCTCGCCCTCCTCCCGGCATTTCATACTCATAAGGGGAACCATCAAGGGGATTGTGAACCTGAACCTTTCCAACAGCGGGAAGATTTTTATAGGTCTCGGAGCTAAAATCGTTCCAGACATGCCCCCTGATCGAGTTGGTGCCAAGAGCCGCACTCGCGTGGGTGCCAATTTCCGTAACAGGATAACGCTTTTCATCCGACAGATAATTATCTTCGAGAAAATGGGGCGCCATGACGATTTTGCGCATTTGGTCAAGATACCCCTCTTTCTGCAACGCCATTCCGGCGGCAGGCTGTGGCGGCGGTTGTTTGCTGGAATGGCATTGCGCACAGTGATCCGCGAACACCTCTTTGCCAAGGGTCAACGTCTTTTCATCCTTCGCGAGATATGCCTCACCACCGAGAACATCCTTCAGATGATGGCCTGATGATGCCTTTAAGAAAAATGCGGCCAGATTGCCAACGAATTTCTCTGTCAATTGGAAATAAACCGAGTTTTTTTCGGCAACAGCAACCGATATCGGTGTCTGTGTTTTTCCACCGACAATGGGATTAAAATGCCGGACCCATTCCTGATGAAAAGAACCAATGTTAAAATAAACACGGGTGAGCGCCCCCAAAATGCCGACAGAATCAGCACCGTCTTTCAAGATATGGGGAACATGCATTTCTTCGGTAACGCCATGCAGTAAAAGGGTGTTGCCAGATTGCCGCTCTTTGTCGTACGCTTCGCTTGCATTGAGACGATCCTTCACGTTATAGATCGCGTTCATGGTTCTTGGATTGTTGATATTATCCGTAACAATCCCTGATGTTTCAAGCGCACCGGGAGGAGAACTGTTTAGCAGTTGCCAAACAAAATTATTCGGTTTTAAGTCGTAACCAAAGACCCGGCCGATCCAGAGATATTGTGCTCCTACATTGGTCGAGAGGTTCTTCCATTCTGGCGTTTCAGTATCTGCAGGGGGATAAAGTGGATGAGGGCCGACATGACAAAAAGAACAGGCCATCCCAACCCGATAGGGCCGCACCAATTTTTTATTATAGTAATAACTGCTGTCGGTGTAATATTTTTTGGCATCCCATTTTGCCAAAGCGGCTTGATCAAATGCCGGATTCGGGAAGAGGCGCAGACCCACAATACCCGATCCTTTTCCATAAAAGGAACCCCCATTGACCCCCGGATACTTCTCCGCATTTTCATAAGGATCGGGACTTCCCGTTCGTTCATCCAGCCACAAGCCGTATTGATCTGGCTTTGTTGCCTTTCTAAACCCGGGTTCATTGATCATTCCTGTATAGCTAAATCGACTGTCACGTGCATATTTTGACCCCGGATAAGAAGTAATAACTTTCAACAAATCAATCGTTCCAAAACTCCGTGCGGCCATGTAATCCCAGAAGGCGTCGTTCCCTGCGCTATAGACCATCCATGTATTTCGACCTTTCACTTCTCCAGAAGACAATTTTATGCCGCCATCCATATCACGAAAATAATCTTCTTCGGCTTCCTTAAACTTATCTGAAGACATCCCCTTGTTCATCGGCTCATCCTTCACCGTCGCGCAGCCAGATAATATAAATAGCAACAGAAACGCCAAGACTTTGCGTCCCAATAAGAATGGATTAGCAATAAAAACCGCAGGCGTCGTTACGCTTAATTTTAGGGATTTCATTTTCTTCCTCCTTGTTTTGATGATCGACATGTGGGCTAAACCAATTTAGACAGGAGACTAACTAAAGCATAGTGAATAAGTCAATAGCGTGACAGTACCAAAAAATCCGCGATAGGATTTTGGGTGAAATTGCAAATCATTGGGCTGGGGAAGTTATTTTGTTACAGGGCCTTTAGACTACAGGGACAGGTTCGAATACTTTTTTGAGGAGTATTAAGAGTTCACCATTTGCCGCCATGGGGTCCAAAATATCCGTATCACCGTAAAACTGGCCTCCGATAAAGACTTTGGGCAACGTTGGCCAGTTGGTCATCCGGGATAAAGTCTCCCGCTTTGGCATATTTTGGAGCACGTCAACAACGGCATAGGGATAGCCATGGCGGTCAAAGAACTCAACCGTTTCTTTTGTAAACCCGCACATCGGTCTCTCTTTTGTGCCTTTGCCGTAGACAACAATTTTATTTCCAGAAATCTCCCTTTTTATTTCTTCCTCAATTGGGTCTGCCATACCAAAATCCTCCCTATTAAAAGGGCGGGGCAACCCCGCCCTTACGCGTCATGGTGTGCGCGATTTAATTTCTAACGCGTGAATCCGGCCATCTTTCATTGGCTCACTGAGTGCCGCATAAACAGCCCTCTGCCGGTCCAAAAGGTTCATACCTTTAAACGCTTCTGAAACAATCTCAAGGGAATAATGATCCATCATCCCCGTTTTATCAACAACACTGACATCCGCATCTGGAATGGCCTTCTCAATGTAACCCACAATGGCTTCTTTACTGATCATGGCTGTCGTTTTAGGCTTCTAGACTTTAATATGCTTCTAGACATTTAAAAAGCGCCTAGAGCTTTGGCCGTTTTTTTAACGTCGGCAGTTTTTACCCAAAAGATGGCCCCATATCGGTTTTCTCCAGCGGTGACCGCATCAATGGCTGTTACATTTATTTTAGCAGCAGCCAATTCTGATAATATCTCGGCAATCGCTCCCACGCGATCAGATCCATGCACAAGGAATCCGGTCTTTTTAACGCTTAGCTTCAGGCCTGCCTTCTTTGCCGCCTTTTTAAGAGACTCTGTATCTTCTGGGACGAGGTCAATTTGTGTCTTCCTGCCTTCTGGAAAACCAGTAAATGCCAATAAATTCAGACCTGATTCCCAAAGGGCCGCAAGAATTTTTGCCCCTTCTCCCGACTTGTTTGGCACAGTAACATGGAAGTAATCTACTTTTCGAATGGTGTCTCCCATGATAAAATCCTCCTTAATTTAGCAATCAACTTACTGTAAGGAATTGTTCCCCAACCCCCTCTATGCCAATGATTATACCAAAAAAAGAAAACGAGAATCAACTATCAATTTGTACCCTGTGATAGCATAAACAAAATGTCAGTTTAACAGCCAAAACAAAATGTCAGTAAGATAATCTCCTGGGGACTAAACAAGAACAGGAGGGAAAGGATGATCGTACTGACAATGAAAGATGAGAAGAGATTGGTTGTGGTTGAGAAA
>Ga0213870_1000733_pt1 | contig 15350 bp, 14 predicted proteins | sample WICALVC2017_Meta_FD_160119 | JGI IMG/M metagenome (GOLD analysis project Ga0213870, IMG submission 160119) | Freshwater microbial communities from subterranean cave lake in Wind Cave National Park, South Dakota, United States - WICALVC2017 | ecosystem: Environmental > Aquatic > Deep subsurface >... | reverse complement strand
GGAGGGGAGGAGGAGGTAGGTGATCCCGCCATTGCGGCACGCACTGAGGAGATTCAGGGACTGCTCGAGGTCACTGCATTGAACGAGGTGTGTGATCTTCTCGCGCGCGAGAGTCTCCTCGAGCAGGTTGAGCTTGCCGCGAACGGGGACGCCGCCGACCTCTCGCTCGCTCGTCCCGCGGCTCTCGAGAATCGCGACAGGTTTCAAGGGACTGAGGCGCCGGTTGAGCGTTCCAATCAAGGCACGCGACTCTCGGGTGAGACCGACGATGAGGGTGGGGAACGCGGGCGGATCGCGACGCAGCTGCAAACGCATGAACCTCTGGTACAGGATGTGCCACACGTACGTGGCGCCGGTTTGGAGGACAAAGGCATAGACAAGGAGCAGACGGCTGAAGAATGCGGTGTACCGGAAGTAGTAGACAAGGGTGAAGAGCGCGACGCCAACCATTCCTGCGTAGGTGATATATGCTGCATTGCGGAGCGTCGCCTGACTGCGCATGAAGTGGAATGTCCGTGTTGTCGCGACCACGAGGAGCCAGAGAGGAGCCGTCAGCGTGACCGCCGTCAGGTACCGATCGAATGGGAAATCCGTGGAGAAGATCCAGCCGACTCTGAGGAAGTACACGAGAGCGTAGATTCCCATGAAGAGGAGGAGGTCTGTTGCGAGCCAGATCCCAAGCAAAACACGATACCGCATGATGAAAGGTAGAGTACCATGTGCACCCACCTATGCAGGCCTTCATCCTCGCCGGTGGTTTTGCGACCCGTCTGTGGCCTCTCACAGAGAAGCGCGCGAAGCCGCTCCTCCCTCTCGCTGGGAAGCCGATCCTGAGTCACCTCCTCGAGAAGATTCCCGCCGGGATCCCTGTCACGATCAGCACGAACACGGCACTGCGTGACGGTTTCCAGGAATGGTTGCAGAGCGTGGCACGCAGGAACATCACAATTGTGACGGAACACACGCATCGCGACGAAGAGAAGCTCGGGGCGCTCGGAGCGTTAGCGCAGTGGGTTTTGCAACAGAGAGTGAGCGATGATCTCCTCCTCCTCACCGGCGATAACTACTGCGGATTCTCCCTCGAGAAATTCATCGCCGCAGCGCGACCGGGGGTTCCGACTCTCGCCGCACACGATAGTGGGGACCTGGGGCGCGCAAGATTTTTCGGCACGGTGCTTCTGAAGCGCGATGGACGGACGGTTGATGCGTTTGAAGAGAAACCGGGTGAGCCGAAGACAACGCTCGTCAGTACAGGTTGTTCCATCCTTCCCGCTGCGACTCTCCCGACCCTCGTCGCATTCGCGCGGGAGCACCCCGATAATGTCGGCGGAATCTTCGAGGAATTTCTTCGGCATGGAGTCATCGTCGAGTGCATCGCATTCAGAGAGCCGTGGTTCGACATCGGCTCCTTCGAGACGTACCTCGAGGCGACACGGGCACTCGTCGGGGAGCGCGTGATCCTCGAGGAAGAGACATCATGCGAAGGGACACTCTGCGAAGGGTCGGTCGTCATCGGTCGACGTTCGCACATACAGCGCAGTTCCCTGCGGAATGTTGTTGTCTTCGAGGACTGTCTCATCGATGACTGCATCCTCGAGAACTGCATCATCGACAACGCGTGCATTCTGGCGGGAGTCGACCTCTCGGGAAAAATGCTGAGGACTTCCACGATGCTCCGTGCCTCTGTACACTCCTTTCAATGAAGCGTCTTCCGCTCCTCGTCACTCTCTTTCTCCTCACCGCCTGCCGGACGACGTTAGCCGCCTACGAGCTCCAGATCGACATGGAGGATGAGGCTCGGCGAACGGCTTTGGTATCCGCGAGCATGCGGGTGATTGAGCGACGGCTCGAGAGCATCGGAGAGGAACCGGCGGAGAAGGACGTCGACATCCAAGACCAAACGGTGCGGATGATCCTCCGCGTTGCCAATGACACGATTCGCGATATCTTGACCGATCAACTCGTCGCCCCCTTCACGCTGCGCATCATGCGAGAAGCCAAGGAGGACTCCGAAGGAGCCACGATCGTGGAAGGCCATGGGGCCTTCGAGGAAAGCGGGGTCATGGAGCAGCACCTCTTCTGGATCACCGCAGGAATTGATCAAGAGACGAACAAGGGTAAGGTCACTTTGGAGTTCACACCGGATGGGAGGAACCTGATGGGGAAACTCTTCAAGGAGAACAAGGGCAAGTACATCGGCCTCTTCGTCCGCAACCGTCTCGTCAGTAAGCTCCTCGTTGAGACTGCTGAACTCAAGGACGACATTATCATCACCGATATCCCGACGGCCGAGCTCGCCGGCATCTTCGCGGATGACGTGAATGTCGGCCTTCACGTGAAGTTTGTACCGGTCGAATGACAATGAATCGCTCATACGTCTGGCCTGGCCTGAGCATTGCTGTTGCCCTCGTGGTGCTCACGATTGCGCTCCCCCAGAACTGGAAAGGATGGGTGCCATCCTTGCTGCGCGCACCACGCCTCCACTTCGGGCTTGACCTCGCGGGGGGGACGCAGCTCGACTTCCGGATTTCCGAACAGGAGATGGAGGAACAGTTCGAGGCACTCGAGAAGCAGATTGCAGCTCTGGAGGCACAGGGCGGCGCTTCCGCCGATCAAATCGCTGCACTCCGTGCACAGCAGCAGAGTGTTGAAGAGCTTCGCCAGAACATCGTCGAGGCGATCCGTGTGGCACTCGAGCGGCGGATCAATGCACTTGGTGTCAGCGAAGCGCAGATCACTCCTTCCTATTTTGGCGGCGAGAAGCACCTCCTCGTTGAGTGTCCGGGAGTCGTTGATACGCAGCAATGTATTGCGATTGTCGGGAAAACGATCCAGCTCGAGTTCAAAGAGGAGTACACCTCGGCACCCGACGTGTTCAAAAAGGAGGTGAGGGAGAATGTCGCAGACACACTGGCGCGCATTACCAAGAGCGGAGCGAACCTTGCACTCCTCGGACAGGACCTCGGGGATGAACTCGGAGTCCTCTACATTGATCGCGCACTCTACTTCAAGGGGCAACTGCCGAAGGGGCTCGAGGTGCTCTGGAACGGAAAGCCCTCGAAAGATCCACGGAAGGCTGTGACGAAGCACGAGGGGTCGATCGCTGTGGAAGCGCCCGAGGGAGAAGGAAAAACAGAGGAGCTTGAGGGGATTTTCCTCGCTGAGGTCCTTGAGCCTCGCTTCCAGACAGGACGGACCATCACGGAGGCACCAACCGCCTTCGGGATCCTGGACAACATCGAGGAGAACGTTTCCTACAAAACCCACAGCGGTCAGGTTCTCGACGCCTCGATTGAGACCCCGGTCGTAAGCACACTGCGCCTCATGCAACCGGGAGACCTTGAATCCACAACGCTCCCCGATGGAACCGCACGCGTCCTTTTTCTGCGCTCTCTGACGAAGGGTCGTGAAGAGGTCGAAGCAAGTCATATTCTCGTGTCGTACAAGGGAGCAAGTGGTGCGGATCCGTCGATCACCCGGACGAAGGAACAGGCACTCGCCCGCGCGAAGGAACTCAAGGCACGCCTCGACCGTGGAGAGAACTTCGCGGCGCTCGCTCGGCGCGAGTCCGATGGCCCCTCAAAAGCGCAAGGAGGCAGCTTAGGAAAGTTCACCCGCGGCATGATGGTGCCTGCATTCGAGGAAGTGGCATTCACACTTCCACCGGGAGTGATGAGTGATCCCGTCGAAACTCCCTTCGGCTACCACTTGATCCGCGTCGACCGTGCTCCTGTCATCAGCCTCGATCGAGCGAGTTACGATGAACTCATCATCACCGGCAACGAAGCGAACATACGCGCCGCCGATGAGTTCATCACCCGCCTCCAGGCAGGAATGCTCAGGCGCGATGAGGATGCAATCGCGCTGCGCCTACTCTTCTTCTCTCTCAAGCCGACAGGGTGGAACGATACCCCCCTTGATGGGAAACACTTCCACTCGGCCTCCGTCACGCTCGATCCGATCACCAACATCCCCGTCGTCCAAATCCAGTTCGATGAGGAGGGAGGAAAACTCTTCCAGGAACTGACAAAGCGCAATGTCCAGAAACGACTCGCGATCTTCGTTGGGGGTGAGCTTGTCTCCGCACCCGTCGTCCAGGAAGAGATCTCCGGTGGGACGGCGGTGATCACCGGGAGCCGGAACTTTGAGGAAGCTCGCCGCCTTGCTCAGGACTTAAACACGGGTGCGATCCCTGCTCCCATTCACCTCGTTGGTCAGTACACCGTGGAAGCAACACTGGGAGCGAAAGCTCTCCGCACATCGCTCCAGGCCGCCCTGCTTGGAACAGTCATCCTCATGCTCTATATGGTGGCTGTCTATCGCCTCCTCGGCATTGTCGCCTGCATTGCCCTTGTCGTCTACGGCATCCTCCTCTTCACGATTCTGAAGCTCCCTCTTTTCCTCCTCTCAAAGGATTACATCGTGCTGACGCTCGCCGGGATGGCGGGAATTATCCTGAGTCTTGGGATGGCAATCGATGCGAACGTCCTCGTGTTTGAGCGGATGAAGGAGGAACTGCGCAAGGGAAAACTCGTGAAGACGGCGGTTGAGACGAGTTTCCGGCATGCGTGGCCGGCCATCCGCGACGGAAACGTGAGTACCCTCATTACGTGCGCAATCCTCTTCATGGTCGGAACCTCGATCGTGCGTGGCTTCGCGATCACCCTCGGGATGGGTGTCATCCTCTCAATGTTCACCGCGATCACCATCACCCGCTGGATGCTCCGCCGCATCGCACACCATCCACTTGCGGAGAACCTCGCACTTTTTGGAGTCCACCGCAATGCTTGACCGACTCACGATTCACGACCTCGAGATCTGGAGCCACATCGGAGTTCCAGAGGAGGAGCGCGAAAGCGAACAGCGACTCCTCGTAACGATTGAGCTCATGTTCGATGCGCGTGCAGCCGCGCAAGGCGATGATGTGAAAAAGAGCATCAACTATCACGACCTTGCGAGCGACGTGCACACGCTCGCACGCAAGGAACGCCAAACCATCGAACGTTTTGCCGATGACATCGCGCGCATGGTGCGTCGAAAGTACAAATCGGAGAGCGTTACCGTCACCGTAAAGAAGTTTCCTGCCATCGGCGCAATGGTTTCGCTCACCATCAGCAGGCCGTGAGGGGATACACTGGCACGGTGGCTCGCGTCTTCGTTGGCATCGGTTCAAATATCGATCCCGAGAGAAATCTTCGCGAGGCCGCGCGGATCCTCCGGGAACACTGGCCTGGGATTCAATTCTCATCGGTGTACCGGACGGCACCGCGTGAGATCAATGAGCAGCCAGATTTTTTGAACGCCGTTGCTGTATTCGAAACTGAGGAAACTCCAGAAAAGGTCTTCGCAGTGCTGCAAGAAATCGAGCACGTGCTTGGGAAATCTCCCCCCTTCCGCTTCGGCCCCCGCTCGATCGACCTCGATTTTCTTCTCTACAATGATCGCACTCTCGCGACTCCCGCCTGCGCCCTTTCGTCTTTGCCAAGGCTACGCCGGACAAGTCGGGCTCCGGCGGGCAGGCCCGAGCTCACGATTCCGCATCCACGGATGCACAAGCGCCGGTTCGTTCTCGAACCGCTCTGCGAGCTCCTCAAACCCGAAGCAAAACACCTCGCGCTTGGCGAATCCTGGAGAGAACTCCTTTCTGCCTGTCTTGATCAACGGTGTGACCGCACAGAGCTTGTGCTATACGATGGGCTCCCCCATGGAGGAAATTGTTGCAAAACTCCTACAGGCAATTGGGGAAGACCCACATCGTGAGGGGCTCCGGAAAACCCCGAAGCGCACAGCGGAATCCTTCCGGTTCCTGACCTCGGGCTATGTTCTGAAGCTCGAGGATGTGGTCAATGGTGCACTCCTTCCTGCCGATACCACTGGAATGGTCATCGTGAAGGACATTGAGTGCTACTCGCTGTGCGAACATCACCTGTTGCCATTCGTGGGGAAAGTCCACGTCGGGTACATCCCCGATCGGCACGTGATCGGCCTCAGCAAGATTCCCCGCGTCATCGATATGTTCGCGCGCCGACTCCAGGTCCAGGAGCGCCTCGGGGAACAGATTGCCAATGCTCTTGTCTCCATCCTCAAACCCAAAGGCCTCGGCGTCATCATCGAAGCCTCGCACTTCTGCATGATGATGCGCGGCGTCGAGAAGCAGCACAGCATAGCCGTCACTTCGCACCTACGTGGCCTCTTTCTCACCGACCCCAAAACCCGCGAGGAGTTCACAAAGCTCGTCCGAGGAAACACTTAGGCAGCAAGTGCGAACTGAGTTTCTGCTTCTCTCGCAAACTGTTCGAGTGCACCACGTTTGGAGAGCTCTTTTGCCCTCTCCTTACTCGGAGCGACCTGCAGAACTTTCGCGTAGAGTCCTTTGTATTCAGCTGAGATCTTTTGGACACTCTGCGGATTCACTGCCTCTTGCTGCGCGATGGCACCGAACTCGATGAACTCAAGAGCAGTAATAGTAATGCCATTGACCTCGACTTGTGGAAGATCAGGCGGTGCTTGCTCCGTGTGGAACCTCTCGTGAGCGGCGACGCCTGCAGCAAGATCACGGTCAATGAGCGTCTCCTCTCCTCCTTCGATTGCGGTGAGACTCACGCGCTCGCTGCCGGCTTCACCAAGATAGGCTTGGCCAGCGACTCCCTGGGGGAGCTTCTCGATGCGTGGGTCGACGTCTCCGAGCGTCTTCTCGATATCACGTGCCCCCTGCTCGAGGTGACCAGCAATCTCATTCTCCTGCAACACCATCTCGCCCTGAGGCCCTCCATCTTCAACCGTCTCGGCGATGCGAGCTCGCCGTTCCATAACATGATCCTTCAGTCTCTGCGCGAGCTCGCCCACTCGCATACCTTCGCGTTTCTCTGCTTCTTCACGAAGGATGTTCCGTGCCTGATCTATGGGCTGTAGTGTTTCCATCGTGTCTTAAGTTTCTCTTAAGAGAGAGTGTGCCACCACCGAGGTGGCCGGGCAAATGGCATTGTAGCTCGAAAATGGCTTATGAAAGCCAAAATCACAATACCTCCGAACCTAGCCCTTGCGCTCAAACACGAGGAACGTGAAGGCGTACGTGTGCTCCGGATCGGCCTCATGCCGCTCGCGCGAAACCTCACGCCATTCGCTCCAATCAACTTCGGGAAAGTACGCATCGCCCTCGATAGTCGCATGGACCCGCGTGAGGTAGATCCGCCGAACGTGCGGAAGCGCGGCTCCGTAGATCTCCCCTCCTCCGATGACAAAGACTTCACCCGACGGATCGTCCCGCACAAGGGCGAGGGCTTCCTCGAGAGAATGCACAACATCGCAGCCTTGGCTTGAGAAGTCGCGCCGGCGCGTGACGACAATGTTCCGCCGACCCGGCAGCGGCTTCCCAATCGACTCGAACGTCTTTCGTCCCATGATGATGGGATGACCGAGCGTCCTAAGGCGGTAGTACTGCAAATCCTTCGGCAAATGCCACGGGAGCTCGCCTCCACGCCCAATAACATTGTTCTCCGAAGCCGCCGCAATGAGAGAAATAACCATGAGGATGTTTCATACTACACGGCGATCGGTGCCTTGATACTCGGGTGCGGATTGTAGTTGAGAACCTCAATGTCTTCGAAACGGAAATCGAAGAGGTTTTTGACCTTGGGATTCAGGCGAAGTTGAGGCAAGGAACGCGGGGTGCGGGTGAGCTGCTCGCGCGCCTGCTCGAGGTGATTGCTATAGAGATGCGCATCACCGAGTGTGTGGATGAATTCTCCAACCTCGAGGCCGCATACGTGAGCGATCATGTGCATGAGCAAACTGTAGCTTGCGATGTTGAAGGGGACACCAAGGAAAATATCGGCGCTGCGCTGGTAGAGCTGGCAGCTGAGTTTCCCATCGAGGATATAAAACTGAAACATGCAGTGGCACGGCGGCAGCGCCATCTTCTCGACATCGGTGACGTTCCACGCCGAGACAATGAGACGCCGTGAATCCGGGTTCTTCTTGATCCTCTCAATCAGCGAAGAAATCTGGTCGTAGACTTTCCCATCAGATCCCTCCCACGCCCGCCACTGTTTCCCATACACGGGACCCAAATTCCCAGCGGCATCAGCCCATTCATCCCAGATTGTCACGTTGTGCTCATGGAGGTACTGGGTGTTCGTGTCACCGCGGAGAAACCACAGGAGCTCGTGGGTGATGGATTTCGTATGGAGCTTCTTCGTTGTCAGGAGCGGAAAACCTTCCGAGAGATCGAACCGCATCTGGTACCCGAAGATCGAGAGAGTACCTGTGCCTGTCCGGTCGTTCTTCGATTTCCCGTTCTCAAGCACATGCCGAAGAAGATCCAAGTACTGTCGCATCATCCGCATTGTACCAGTCTCAAACACCGAGCCGTGGTGTACGGACTGCCTTCCGCACCGCTGCCTTTGCTTTCTGAAGGAGCCCTGTGTATCGCCATGCCATTTCGAAGATCTGGCGCTGGGTCTCCGCAACTTCTTTGCTCTCAATGATCACTCCAAACATGTCGCTATTTCCGCTCAAGCCCGAATCAAAGGAGCAGATCGCAACCTTGTGGTCGTAGATATTGATCTCGTTCGTGAAATCGAAGTCCTCGGCGGGGACGAGGCGAATTTCGCGGAGCCGCTCTTTGTCCTCACCATGGACGCGGCGGCCGGTCTCGTCGTTGGGTGCGATGCCACGAAGGTAAATCCCCTGCTTCACCCGCTGCGCCACGTACTCCTCGTCATAGTTCGGCCAGAACCTCCGTACGACGGCGGAGTTTGCATAGTTCAAGAGTTCTGTTCCAGCCGTCAGTGTATCTTCGTACACATGCCGAACTCCCTCCCAGCCCTCGAAGAACCGCACATTCGGCTTCCGGTACTTCGCTCCCTGCAATGACTTGAGTTCTGGCAATGCTCGATCGAGTGCTTGGATATTCTTGCGCGCCTCAAGCGCAAGGTACTCCGGAGCAACGGGTGCGTACCACTTTCCGCGTACCTTGCGCACAAGGGTGAATGCCCCTCGACGCACAAGACTCTCGAGTAGATTGTACGTCGTGATCCGGTTCATCCCTATCGCCTTCGCATACTCCGATGCCAATGCCGATCCGAACTGCAATCCCGATAGGTAGAGTGAGGCCTCACGCTCATCAAGGCCAACGGCACGGAGGAGGGAGAGGAGGTCTCGCGTCACAGAGACACGAGTGTAGCAATCTGTAATGATTCACAACAACAGGCACGGCTTTTGCGCAAGAATGACGCCGGCGTTCTTCCCAATACAACGCTTCAGGAAGCCTTGATCGCAGAGAACAGTTCTGTTGTTCAAATTATGAACAGAATACCAATGTTGTACACGATCTCCTTGTCGCAGAGATAGGGGGACGGTACGTAGGATCAAATATTTTCCTTTCCCTCCTTTTCCTCCTTTCCCTATGCCCCTCACCCCTGCAGCGCTCACATCTCTCCGGAAGCTGAGCGCAATGGAAGCGCCACCGCGACCAGACCTTGAGTTTCTACCAGCATTCCAAACCGCGAAGGACGTCCATGCGTTCGCCGCCAAACACAACGCCGTGATCACGGACCTCACGTTCGTTGACGTCCCTGGAACTCTCCAACATACGTCATGCCCACTCCACGAACTCACAGAGGAAAGCGCCGTTTCCGGGCTCGGTTTCGATGGATCCTCCATCCGCGGATTTCAGGAAATCCAGGAATCCGACATGCTTCTCATCCCTGACCTCGCGAGCACGTTCCTCGACACGTTCTCCGAGGAGCCGACCATCTCCCTTCTTTGCGATGTGCGCGACCCCATTACCGGAGAGCTCTATGATGCGAGCCCCCGGACAATCGCCCACCGCGCGATGGCTTACCTCGAGGAGAGCGGCATCGCTGATACTGCCTACTTTGGACCCGAGCTCGAGTTCTTCATCTTTGATTCGGTGCACTACCACCAGAATGCCAATAGCTGCGGGTACGACGTTGATTCTGTCGAAGCCTGCTGGAACATGGGAAAGGACCAAGATCATCTCGATGGGGCCTTCCACGGCGGGAATCTCGGCTACAAGATCCGCCACAAGGAAGGGTACTTCCCCGCTCCACCGGCCGACCGCCATCAGGAAGTTCGCTCGGCAATGGTCCGAGAGCTCGAGCGGGCAGGGGTAAAGATCGAAAACTTTCACCACGAAGTCGCAACGGCCGGCCAAGCAGAGATCGATATGGAACGTGCGGAACTTCTGCGGATGGCGGATAACGTCATGCGCTACAAGTACCTCACGCGCAATGTTGCTCACCGCTACGGGAAGACCGTGACGTTCATGCCCAAGCCACTCTACGGTGATAATGGCTCAGGGATGCACGTCCACCAGAGCCTCTGGAAGGATGGCCAACCGCTCTTTAGTGGGAACGAGTACGCGGGCCTCTCGAAGATGGCCCTCCAGTACATCGGGGGACTCCTTGCACATGCAAAAGCGCTCTGTGCGATCTGCTGTCCAACGACGAATAGTTACAAGCGCCTCGTCCCCCACTTCGAGGCGCCGATCAACTTCGTCTACTCCGCCCGGAACCGCTCCGCGGCAGTCCGGATTCCAATGTACTCATCACATCCGAAGACGAAGCGTGTGGAATTACGCACCCCTGATCCCGCCTGCAATCCCTATCTCGCATTCTCTGCGATGCTGCTCGCGGGCCTCGATGGGATCGAGCGTGGCCTCGATCCGGGCAAACCAACGAACGAGAACATCTACAAGATGAGCAAGGAGACGCTCGCCAGCATTCCACACGCACCTGCGGATCTCAGTGAGGCACTCGACGAGCTCGAGACGGACCACGCGTTTCTGACGAAGGACGGCGTCTTCTCCGAGTCCTCCCTCTCTGCATTCATTGCGCAGAAACGCTCAGAGGTCTCTGATGAGCGCAGCCACCCAACGCCGAGCGAGTTCTATAAATACTACGACGTCTAACCCTTTTACTCTTTTCACTCCTTTCCCTCCTTTCACTCCTTTCCCTCCTTTCCTATGGAACTCTCCCTCGATCTCCTCAAGGTTCACCTCGACACTGTCTGGGTCCTCGCAACCGCCTTCCTCGTCTTCTGGATGAACGCGGGCTTTGCCCTCGTCGAGTCGGGATTCTGCCAAGTGAAGAACTGCGTGAACGTCCTTGCGAAGAACTACATCGTCTTCGCGATCTCCACCGTTGCCTTCTGGCTGCTCGGCTTCGGTCTGATGTTCGGAAATGGCAACGATCTCGTCGGCCTCACAGGATTCGTGCCATCCCTCATCGGACCGACGACCGACTATAGTTCCCTTGATTGGACCGTCGTACCGATCGCCGCGAAGTTCTTTTTCCAGCTGGTCTTCGCGGGAACGGCCGCAACGATCGTCTCCGGAGCGGTTGCGGAACGAATCAAGTTCCCCGCTTTCCTGATCTTCTCCTTCCTCCTCGTCGCGTTCCTCTACTCCACGACCGGACACTGGGCATGGGGTGGGGGGTGGCTCAGCAAACTTGGCTTCCACGATTTTGCAGGATCGACGGTCGTCCACAGCGTCGGCGGGTGGGCTGCACTCATGGGAGCGCTGCTGCTGGGTCCTCGCATCGGGAAGTACGGAAAGAATGGTGAAGTGAATACAATCCGGGGTCACAGCATGACAAGTGCAACACTCGGAGGACTCATCCTCTGGCTGGGGTGGTTCGGGTTTAACCCGGGCAGCACGATGGCGGCCGATGGTGCGGCCATTGCCCACATCGCGACGACGACAAACCTTGCAGCGGCGGCGGGAACTCTCGGAGCACTCCTTGCTTCATGGACTCTCCAAATGAAACCAGACCTCGGAATGCTCATTAATGGAACCCTCGCAGGACTCGTCGCGATTACCGCTCCCACCGATGGAGTATCCATGGCTGGAGCCCTCGCCATCGGATTCATCGCCGGGATCCTCGTCGTCCTATCCGTCATGGCCTTCGACAAGATGCGCGTCGATGATCCCGTCGGCGCGATCTCCGTCCACCTCGTGAACGGAATTTGGGGGACACTCGCCTTCGGACTCTTTGCAACATCTGCGGGATCCGTCGGCACCGTCAATGGTCTCCTCTACGGTGGAGGCTGGACACAGCTCGGTGCACAGGCAACCGGAGTCCTCGCTGTCGGGCTCTTCACGGCCATTGCCGCTGCCTTCTGCTGGCTTGTCATCCGCGCGGTCGTTGGGATGCGGGTGAGCACCATGGAAGAACTCCAAGGTCTCGATGTCGGCGAGCATGGGATGCCTGCCTATGTGCTTGTCCCTTCGTTTCCTGCCGAGGAGCCCCTCACACCAGCGAAACTTGGTCGGCCGGTGCCTGAGCCCGCCTACGCTCGCTGAAGCCTACCTGTCGGCAGACAAGGCTTCGGCGGGCAGGCCCGCCTACGCTCGCCATTGAAACTGTCATCCGAACGTAAACGCGTACCCTGCGACTCCTGCACCCTGGAGCCGCAGGGTCACGTTGTGCTCGCCGTACGCGCCTGTGAAGAGGTTGTAGAGATCATCGTGGTCGATTGTGAACGTCTTCACACGTACTCCCTCAACGAGGACTTCAGCCTGAACAGGCTTCGCGCCGGCCTCAAGTCCGAGCACGAGGTTGATTTCGGATCCTAAGAACAGGATGCGAATCTCTCCCGAAGAACTTCGCAGCACCTGCCGTTCATCGTCAACGAGTTGCCAGCGCCCGACCAGATAGTACTTGTGGAGCTCAAAGGAATCCGGTGGATCATATGCAATTTCTTCGCCGATGGGTTCTCCGTGTGCGTTCCCGAGCGCATTCCAACTCCGTGGTCCAAGGTAGGTCTCAGGAGTCTGTTGCTGATACTGACTGGCAGGCCCGCCTTCCATCGGCTCATCAGAAACGTTGACCCCCATCTCATTGAGCAGGCTTTGGATTGCGAGCTCAGTCTCGTCGTACTCCCCTTCCCCAAAGTGCGTGTAGCGGATATATCCCTCTGCGTCGATCAGGTACTTTGCTGGCCAGTAGCGGTTCGCGAACGCACGCCATGTTGCGAAGTCATTATCCTGCGCAATGGGGTACGTGAGGCCATGGCGCTTGACCGCATCGGCAACATTTCGCTCGCTCTTCTCGAACACGAATTCCGGTGAATGCACTCCAATGATCACAAACCCTTTCTCCTTGTAGCGTTCCCACCAGGCACGAAGGTATGGGAGCGTCCGAATGCAGTTGATGCAGGAGTACGTCCAGAAGTCGATGAGGACAACCTTTCCGCGAAGCTCGGCAAGAGTGAGGGGCTCGGCGTTATGCCAGGGACCAAGACCCCTAAGTTCAGGAGCACGGATGAGTTTTGGAAGTTTGGGAAGCACGGGAGAGGAGGGAAAGGATGAAAAGGAGGAAAAGGAGATACCTGCAGTGGGAATCTTATCCTCCTTCCTGCCCGGCGGAGCTTCAGCGGAGTCGGGTGACTCCTTTGACTCCTTTTCTCCGAGCACCTCGAACATATCCTCTTCAAAGAGCTTCTTCTCGAGGCGCGTGCCGAGATCGCCGAAGTTTGTGTACTTTATAAGGAAGATCTGTGCGTTCTCGAAGAAGCGGTACTGGAGACCGATCGCAGTGAGAATGAGGATTGCACCTGCAACCTGCTTGATACATCCGGCGCACTGACTGAGGGAACGGACCGCACGGACGGCGAACTGGCCACCGTACCCGATGAGCAGCAGCGGAACCGCCGTACCAAGAGCGTATGCACCGAGGAGCGATGCCGCCCGGAGCCCCGGCTCTTCCCGCACGAGCGTGAAGGCGAATCCAAGGGCGGGGCCTGCGCAGGGAACCCACACAAGTCCGAGCGTTAGTCCGATGAGGAACGGCGCGAGGAGTGATTCCTGACCGAGCTCACTCTGTATCTGCTCCTGTGCCCGGAAGCCGATCCGCTGAATGCGACTTGCGATCTTCCCACCGAGCTCCATGAGCGTTGCTCCAACCGTCTGCGCAACCGTCATGACAATCCACCCCCGATCGTAGAAAAAGAACCCACCAAGGACTGCACCAAGGAGCTGAAGGGCACGATTGCCCGTCAGGAACCCCACACCGAAGAGGAGGAGCAAGTAGTACGTGCTGACACGGATCAGATCTGCCAGTTCCACAAACTGACTGAGGACAACGAGCAAGAGAAACGTGAACCCGACGAAGCTGATGACCATCCCGAGAATCGTGAGGAGCGGGCGGAGCGGGTGCCTGCCGCCGATGCTCACTCCGAGGACGATCGGAAGGAGTGGCAGAATGCACGGGAGCAGGATCGTCAGTACCCCTGCGACGAAGAGCGTGAAGAAGAGTGTCATAGAGAGGCACGGTCAGGTCGGCCCATCACCCGTGAGGAAGGGCACTTCTTCTTGAACACGCACTGCTCGCACTTGCGGTTCCGTGCCGTGCAGACCGCGCGGCCGTGGCTGATGAGGAGTGTTGTGACGTTCCCCCATTCCCGGCGCGGTGTTTGTCGCATCAGATCGAGCTCGATTTTACTCTGCTGCTTCTCTTTCGTGAGCCCGAGGCGTCGTGCAAGTCGCAACACATGCGTATCCACCGCGATTCCCTCATTCCTCCCAAACGCGGCCCAGAGCACAATGGCTGCCGTTTTGCGTCCCACGCCGGGGAGCTCTATAAGCTCCTCCATTGTCTGCGGCACGCGTCCTCGGTGCTTCTCAAGGAGCATCGTACAGAGTCCTTGGATGAATCGCGCTTTGTTCCGGTACGCGCCGCATGAGCGGATAGCGCGTTCGAGCTCCCCCCGCGAAACACGAAGATACTCCTGCGGCCTCCTGTACTTCCGAAAGAGATCCTTGCTCACGACGTTCACTCGCGCATCGGTGCACTGCGCACTGAGGATCGTCACAACGAGGAGGTCCAATGGCGTTCTCCAGCGGAGGAATGTTCGCGGCGGACGGTAGAGTTTCTTAAGTTTTCGGAGCACTATGACAACGGGGATGTTTTTTGGCATGGCAGTCAAAGCGCATTCTCTACCGCCCAAGGTGTATTCTCAATTCTTAATTCTCAATTCTTAATTCTTAAGATACAGTCCCCGTCGTGCCCCCTCTCTCTCCCATCACGGTGTTCGATGTCGAGACGACTGGGCTCGATCCGAGGAAAGGGCACCGGATCATCGAGATTGCGGGGGTTCGGGTGGAGGGAGGGAAGATCCTTGCCGACGCACCGTTCGTCTCGTTCGTGAATCCCGAGCGCGAGATTCCCCCGGAAGCAAGGCAGATCAATCGAATCACCGATGCAGAGGTGAGGGGGGCACCGACCGTCGAGAGCGTCCTTCCAAAGTTCCTCGCCTTCGCCGAAGGCTCCATCCTCGTCGCGCACAACGCGGCCTTCGACATGAGTTTCCTCGAAGTTGAGAAG
>Ga0213870_1000732_pt1 | contig 15351 bp, 15 predicted proteins | sample WICALVC2017_Meta_FD_160119 | JGI IMG/M metagenome (GOLD analysis project Ga0213870, IMG submission 160119) | Freshwater microbial communities from subterranean cave lake in Wind Cave National Park, South Dakota, United States - WICALVC2017 | ecosystem: Environmental > Aquatic > Deep subsurface >... | reverse complement strand
CCTCAGAGGAGGCTCTTTCTCGAAGACATCCAAGCCTGCGCCAGATATCACTCCAGTCTTGAGCGCTTGATATAATGCCCGTTCATCAATTACGGCACCCCTAGAGGTGTTAACTAGAACCGCGCTCCGTTTCATCGTACGAAGCTTCTTCGAATCAATTAAATGGCGAGTTTGGTCCGTCAGAGGAACATGTATACTTACGAAGTCCGACTCCTGGAGAAGCGTTCCTAGGTCAACCATCATGACACCAAGTTCTTCTAGGACCTTCGGGTCGATGGCAATTACGTCATATCCGAGTATTCGCATGTCGAATGCCTTTGCCAATCTAGCCACTTTCTGACCAATTCTTCCCACGCCCACCAGTCCAAGGACCTTCCTGCGTAGTTCAATACCCACGAGCTCTGTCTTGGGCCAGCGTCCTCTCTTGATAAGATGGTCTGCAACGGAGATATTCTTGGCCAAGGCCAGCATTAGCCCAAAGGCGTGCTCCCCGACCGCATTCGTCAAAGCGTCCGGAGTGTTGAGGACCGCAATTTTCTTCTCAGCAGCGACCTCAAGATCGATGTTGTCGAGACCCACCCCCGCTCTGCCGATTGCCCTGAGGCGTTTTGCACGGTCGAGAAGATTCCTATCCAGTTTGGTTGAACCCCTGACGATTATTGCATCATAGGTCGCAATCCTGCTCCAGAGTTCTCGATGTGTGATGTCAGGAATATAGTCGAACCGCAGGCCGAATGAAGAAAGGATCTGAAGCCCTTGCGGAGAGATTTTGTCACATACTAGAACTCTTTTTGAGTCAGAGTGTTCCATCTTCACCGGTACGCCCTATGTCTCTAGGTATAATTATTGTGACTGGGATTTAATAGACGATATTTCATGCTTCACAACGAATGATGGTAGGCATAATAGGCAAGCCGAATACCGGAAAATCGACGTTCTTCAATGCGGCGACATTGCTGAACGTGCCGATGGCAAGTTATCCTTTTACTACCATCTCCCCGAATTTTGGAGTAGGCTATCTTCGTGTCAGATGCGTACACAACGTTTTGCAAGTAAGTGATGCACCAGTCAATTCTCTCTGTGTAAACGGTTGGAGACTTATCCCCATCAAGCTTGTCGACGTCGCTGGGCTCGTACCAGGAGCTTCAACCGGCAGAGGGCTGGGCAATAAGTTCTTGGACGATATTAGACAGGCTGATGCGCTAATTCATGTAGTTGATGCGTCCGGGTCATCTGACGAAGAGGGAAGAATCCGTCCTCCCGGTTCAAGGGATCCCATCGAAGACATTGAATTCGTCGAGAGGGAATTTGACCTGTGGCTAAAACAAATCGTCTCCAAAGACTTCGCTAGGATAGCGAGGGCAAGTGAAGGAGGCTCGGGAAGATTATCAGAGATGCTCTCTGAAAGATTGAGTGGCCTAGGCATAACTGAGAAACAAATAATCTCCGCGATGGAGCGGGCTGGGCTCAAGGAGGATAAAGCATCTCTCTGGTCAAAAGAAGAGTTGCTTGCTTTCTGCACCATACTCAGGTTACTGTCAAAGCCCGCACTGGTTGCTGCGAACAAGTCTGATCTTCCTAGTTCGGCCTCAAACATTGAGAGATTGAGACAGACTGGGCGATTGGTAGTCCCTTGCGCTGCAGAAGGCGAGTTGCTCCTCAGGCGGGCTTCCGAGCAGAGCCTGATAGACTATACCCCGGGTGATGTGGAGTTTCGGGTAGTCAGAAGGGACGGATTAACTTCTGCTCAATCGGGTGCTCTAAACCTAGTCAGGGACCGAGTTTTGGTCCGGTGGGGAAACACGGGGGTCCAGCAGGCTATCAATTCGGCTTACCTCGGCTTGTTGGGCGCTGTCGTAGTATATCCCGTGGAGGACGAACATAAGCTGTCCGACAAGAAAGGGAACGTCCTTCCGGACGCATACGTTATGAGAAAAAGTTCCACGGCCAAGGACTTAGCCTACGCAATTCATTCTGATTTGGGCGATAGTTTTCTTTACGCTGTAGACGCGAAGAAGGGAACGAGACTCGGCGCCGATTACATACTCAAGGATTCTGACGTCATCAAGATCGTCGCTACGGCGAAGAGGGGCTAGAACTTTCTGTGGGCACTTGGCTGACAGCTGGCGTTTGGGCAATGATCTCCAAAGGCTGCGCCGGCTTTCCTAGCAGCTTCGTCTTACGGATTCCGACATGCTTGAGATGCGCTATTTTCTTAGCCTCGTTGTAAATGTCTGAGGCTATCTTACCCAATACCGCTTCTTGAGCAAACTGGTCGAATGTGAGGTTGGAGGTTTTCTCCGTCAGAATCCTATGCGCTAACGCCCTAATGGCATGCTTCCGCGAGGAGTTCAATCTACCTTGGGCGAACACCACTACGTAGACCCGCACTTTCATACCCTCCCTTGTGACGTATTCGTTAACCAAATTTACCATGGACGAGCCTCTTCTGATTAGGCTCTTGAGATATTCTCTCCCATACTCGTGGCCCTTGAATATCGTTTTGGCGGTGTCATTCTCAATCTTCTCGACTTGGAAGTGCAGCTTTATCGCATACTGCTGCGGGTCTTGTTTCACTAAGTCGTAGAGTGTGGTTTCCACCACCCGGCCAACACCCTTTTCCGGATCAGTAACGGGAATGTAAGCGACTGGAGTACTGCCGAAGGAAACTGGAGCCCTGACAGTTACCCATACCTTGTCCCTCCATTTGTCCTTCACCCTCCTAGCTTTCTTCGCCTTTGGCAAGTGATTCGCGGAGAAGGAAGTTTACTTGATATAAGCAGTACGCTAAGCAACCGTTATGGAATTTCTGTCGTCTTTGATATGGTAGAAAAGGTCAGGAACTTCTATCGCTGTGTTCCTTGGGCATCGACTATCTTCCAATGTGCCTTCGTAGGCCTTCTCTCAGTACTATATGGTCCTCTTCGTGAATTGGTGAAGTGAGTCCCCGGTTTTATCCTAGAAGGCTCTTGATCGATTAAGCTAATGTCTTTGCAGGGCGAAGCAGGTTGCCAATCTTCTTCTTCAATGCTTCCGGCCAGTCGTCCAACTTAAAGCCATGCTGTCCTAGTACGGCTGCTGCCCATCGTGTGAGCCCGTGGCCGACGCAGCCCGTCCAGATTTCCCTATCCTTAGCCTCTTTGATTTTGAAGGCTTCTACGTAGAATGTTCGGTGGACGGTGGCTGCTGCAATCTCTAGCCACTCCGCCTTGTCTCTGGGCCCTCGGTACGGAAGATAGCATTCTAAGTCGAGTGTTGGTATCTTTGCTGTCGAGGATATATCTATCATCTTCTTCCTGGCTTCTTCAGGCGAGAGGTAAAATGGCGCGCCTGCGACAAGGCGTGACTCCAATTCCAACTTACGGTCAGCTAGCTCCGCGGCATTGTCAACTACTTTGTCTCTAATTTCCACAGCATCCTCCGGCGAGGCGAGGAAGACCATTTCCATACGCCAAAATTCGTTCGTCCTCACTATGCCCTCGACTCCCCCAGCTTCGTTCCTCCACGTCCAGCCCCCCATCACATCGTAGGCCTTAACGGGTAGGTCGTCCAACCTCACAGTCTCCCCACTGAAATACTGGTAGAAGGGTGGGCACTGTACAGCGTCGAGCACGTATGTCGGCTCCTCCAGCAACCTCTTCAACAAATCTGTCCGTAGCTCGCGCTTCAACGAGTATTCTCTCTTGAACTCATCGAACACAGAGGGATCGCGAGGAGGTGCGCAGACGTAGAACAATCCCTCAGGCAGATGCTCAACATAGGTCGAAAGTTTTCTGAAAACTTCCATTGGCAGTAGTCGGGGAAACATCCACTCTTGGAACCCGAGAGGCATGCACACATCCTCCACAATCAGCTCCTGAACAGCTCGCAAAAGTCCAGCCATTTGCGGACCGAATATCCACTGACCTCGACCAGGAAATCTCTTAATCCATCCAAGCTCCTCGGCGGTAGAAGCGACCTCACCGCTAAAACGAAGATCCCTGGGTTGACTCGGGCGAAGAACGGTGCCGAAAGCTGCGAGCTTCTCGCCTTCTACTTGACCAACGACCTTCGCTAGCCGAATGGCCCTGTCAACCATTCTGCTCTTGATGTCTGCTTCGCTCAAGTCTCTAAATTCAATCACGACTTGCCCTTGCTCCTCTCTCACACTCGCTATACTCTGGAGCATCTTCTTGGCTTCTTCAAGATCCAATTCAGCCTTTGGAGCAGATAACTCGAGCCTCTCTACGAAAACCCTCCTCACACCGATTCTTCGAGCCTTTCCCAGACGGTCCCCTAACAAATTCTTGAATCTGAGGAGTGCATCGGTGGCCCGGACAATGGGTCCCGACTCGATGGAGATTTGAACACGTTTTCCTTCAATCAAAAGCTTCTTGAGGGTCGCCGCTTGTGGCCGCTTGTCCATGGGTGCGCCCCTGAGCAGCAGTTCGCCGGCCTCCTTTCCGATTACCTCAATGTCGTTGGAGTAAGCTGAGGCATCAGAACTCAGCTCAATGAAACCATCAAGCAGCATTCGTAGTGGCAAGGAAGCTTAACTCCAGCAATCCTGCAGCATATTAAGCGTAAAATGCCGCTGGTTCATGAAGCTAGGTAGAACGATGTTCCTGTAGTTGTTCATGAACAATTCTCAGAAAGTCTTCGGAATAAGGCGCTGGGATTCTTGCTCCCGCAGCAGCTGCATGCCCTCCACCTACTCCCTTACATGATTCTGCTGCAAACGCAAAAGTTCGACCAAGGTCTACGCCCGGGGAGAAAACGGGATTCAGCCTTGCTGAGACCTTAATCTCTTCGCCCGTGGTCGCTCGAACTAATACCAGCTTTCTCACAAACTTTGGCAACCCCGCAAGGATGGAGCATACTACGCCGACTAAATTCTCTTGTACGAGTCCATCCGCGACTATCAGCATGTAATGGGTTTTTTCCACTATCCGATTTTCTTCTGTCAGAATCGTCTTGACATACCTGTTAAGAGTTTGCCTATATTCTGATAAGATGTTTTCAGATTCTCGTAGATTACGGTCTCGGTCCCCAAGACAGATAGCGATTCCGACTCCTGCTCTACCAAGTCTTCCACAGGCGTTCAGCAATGTACCAAACTCTCTGGCGTCGCGGAGAGGGGAAAACTCGTCTTCGTGTACAAGAGTGTAGACTTTCGCCAGAAGGTCCTCGACCGTAGTGACTACGTTGTTTCCAGGGGCTAAGTGAGTTATAATGGCTTCAAGCATCTTCGCTTTCTCCTCCTCACGTAGTTCGGCAATCGCCCGCCATCTTTCATTTTCCTTCAGTTTTATTCCCGCATCACTAAGAATCGCAAGGCAGGTATCAGGACTCCCTGTAAGATTTGGCAGAAATGGCGAGGTGGTGGACGCGAGTGCTTCGTGTATCGGTCTCGTTTCCCGACCGTAAAGTGCCAAGTCCTTTTTGATCTCTAGCGCATTGGTCTTCATTGCGTCTTCAGAAATCATCCTGTTCAATCCTATCAGGCTCTTTTCTTCGCCAACGTCCTGCCGATCTGCTAGTGCTGCGACGACAGGCAGCCATGCGAGGTCAATGTTGGAAGGATCGATACGTCGCGCTATGTAATACACCATCCCGGTTGAGCATATCTCTGTCCCGCCGTCGTATCCAAACTTCCACGCGTTAAAGACATTGGCCGAAGCAAATTCGGAGGGACTAGTCTGATGATGGTCAATTACTATCCAATCATCTGCGAAGAGATCTCTGATCATTACGCTGAACCCAGAACCTAGGTCTGTAAAGATGGTGAAATCACGGCCTTCTGCTCTTATCGATTTGACTGTTTTTGGGGTGAGGTCGCTAACGACTCTCACCTGAAAGGACGCCTTCTTTCTCGCAAGAGCCTTGGCCATCAGGGACGCAGAGGCTTGACCGTCGGCGTCTAGGTGGGTGACTATGAGAATGCTTCTAGACTCCTCAGCTTTCTCTATGATTCTAGAGGCATTGTGTGAAGCCTCATCAAGCAGCCCCTGATAGTCGGACATGTCAGAAAAGGATCGACATCAGGTTGGGATCCTAGGCGAGTTGTGCTACTACAGCCGAATACTTCCAGTCAGCTGGCAGAACGCCATTTCTCTTGTAGTATTTGCTCAGCCTATGAATCTTCGCCTCGAGAAGTTCCAAGGACCTTACATTCTTTCTGTCCGCGGGAGATGCCTTAAGATGATCTTGCAGACGCTTTGCTCGCCTGAGTAATCTATCCAAATCTTCGGGGCTCTTGGGAAGAAGGTTGTTTTCCTTTAGTACTTGACTTATTGGTTTGCCTAGGATTGGCTTGACGAGTGGTATATTGTACTCATCCCTTAACCTGACCCCGATCTCACTCTGTGGAAGACCTTCCTTGGCTAGCTTTACAATCAGTGTAGCTACTTCTTCAGGGCTGTACGTCACCCATTGAGGTGTTCTCACGGCTGTAGGTCGGAAAGAATGGGATTTCCCCCTACGATGAGCGTGAATTCTTGCCATCTAGATCAGCGTCAATTTCCCTCTGGACATAAGGGTTACTCGGATTTCCAATTAACGCGGTACCATTCCGCAAACTCTCTGAGGGCCCTTGCACGGTGTGACATTCGATTTTTCTCCTGAGACAGCATTTCACCGAACGTTCGTTTCTCACCATCAGCTATGAAAATTGGATCAAATCCGAAGCCGTGCGATCCCTTAGCATGGTGCGAAATCTCCCCAGCAGTCCTTCCCACGAAAACTCGCGGTCGATGACGCGGGGAACCGAAGGCGATTGCACACCGAAAGGTGGCTCTCCTGTTCTTTTCTCTGCGCAACAGCCTTAGAATTCCTTCGTTACCCAACGTCTTGAACACGTAGGAGGAGAATACGCCTGGAAATCCGTTTAGGCTACCGACAAAGAGCCCTGAATCGTCCACTATCACAGGAACGGTGACCATCGATAATATTCGTATCAGTGCGTTTCTCGCAATGACCTTGAGGTCGCGGTGTTGAATTTCTTCAACCTTGAAACTGCTCATTCTAAGTGAGATCCCATATTCCCCGAGAATCGAGGACGCCTCCCCGAATTTGGACTCATTCGATGTAGCGAAGTGAATCGGGAGACGCTTAGTCGACTCTTGCGTATCTAGCTCTCCTTTCGATTTCACGTATTTTCACCTGAATTTCCTTGGTTACCGTCTTGCCTGCGACATTTTGATAGCCCTGCAAAACACGTCTGAAGAGTTGATGAGAAAGGGTACTATGCGCGCTGATCAGAATCTGCTTCATTAGATGGAGATCGACCGCCGTGTCCTCTAATCGATTTGAAAAGAAGGCGAGTCCGAAGTCCAAGAAAACTAACTTGTGATTGGGAGCAACAATGAAGTTGGATGTCGTCAAGTCGCCGTGCACTATGCCAGACATGTGGAGGTTTGCGATGCTTTCTCCCAACCGGTGGAAGATTCTAGGATTCTCATTGCCCCCCTTCAAAAGTTCCCTGATCCTCTCTCCTTGAATAAATTGCATAGCTATCTCCGCTCTCTTCTCATCAACCAGGTACACTAACGGTGTCGTCACTCCGGCGCGCCTGGCCTCTGCAAGGAACGTAGCTTCTCGAACAGTTCTCTGCCGTCTTATTTCTTCATCGAGTTGGGGGACCCTGTATGGCTTTGGGTTCCTAATCTTCAGGACTGCACGAACCCCGTACCATTCGCTGAGATAGAGATCGGCTTCAGCGCCCCTCGAAATTAATCTCTCCATGAGATATCAACCTGATCGACCCTCCAAGACTGCCTGACCACACTCTGCTCCCGGTCAATCAAATTGCCAGATGTGTACGCGAGCAAACCGGTCCACGCAATTTGGGCTCCGCAGTCTCCCGTATATTCTCGGGGGACGGCGTAGAATTGAGCTCCATGTCTTGAACACATTTCTCGTAGAATTTCTTGGAGGCGAGTGTTAGCTGCCACTCCACCCGTCAGCAGCACTTCACTTTTCTGCGTAAAGACAAGGGCGCGTTCTGTTACCTCAGCTATCATTGCAAATGCCGTTTCTTGTATCGAATATGCGACGTCCTGAGGTTTTTCACCTTGCTTTAGGAGCCTCTTTGCTGCTGTGAGCAGACCTGATAGTGAGACATCATTCCCCTTAACTGAGTAGGGCAGATTAATGTAGCGAGAGGAGCTCGCTGCCAGGCTCTCGATTTTTGCCCCGGATGGGGAGCTGTAACCAAGTTCCCTTCCGAATTGATCTACCAGCTGGCCTACAGTCAGGTCTAGCGTCTCTCCGAAAATTCTCCACCTGCCAGATTCGAACGCCGTGATGGCGGTGTGCCCGCCTGAGACGAGAAGGACTACAGGGTCCTTCACACCGGTGAGCAAAGTGCCAAGCTCGATATGGCCAACCGCATGATTCACGGGCACTAGACTCTTCCGAGTGTAGCTGGAAAGAGCCCTGGCAATCACAGCACCCACTCTCAGACATGGTCCCAGCCCCGGCCCCAGCGCGAATGCTAAGCAATCTACTTCATCAAGAGTGGAATCCGCCCCAATGAGCGTCTTTGTGAGTATTTCAGGGGCGACCCGTGTGTGGTGCGTGGCTGCCTCACGTGGATGAATTCCTGATCCCGGAGGCGGCTTGTACAGATCCTTGATATCTGAGAGTATCCGCCCGTTTCTAGGCCCCATCGCTATGGAAGCACCAAATGTGTGGGCAGTACTTTCTATTCCCAGGCATCGTAGGTTGGCAGTAGGTCTTTTCAACTTGCTTTGCTTCTTTCTACCAAACTCTTGCGCTCCGCCTTAAGTTTTCAAAACGTATTTTATTTCTAGCGAATTTCGGGTAGGCTAGTCCGGGTTTTGCAGGTAACTTTTACATTTGCGCAAATTAATGTGCATGTTCATGCGACTGAGGATGTTGAAAAAATTCTTCAAACTCTATCCGATAGGCTCAAAATATATGCCGATTTCCTTACACAGACCAAAGCATTCGGTCATTTCGGAAATCCCATCTTAATCTACTCAGTAAGCCTCCGAGGAGAATCCGCAAACTCCTTTGCGGCGAATTTGTTGTCAGAACTTGATCCACTTGACAAGTCGAGCGTTAGAGAAGAGGTCTGGAAGTACATCGATGATCGTGGTGATCTGCACCTAAGATTGGACAAGCAGAGCCTGTTCGCCGACCATGTAAGATTAGGGGTATCGGACGTTGTTCGGATAAGGCTCAGGGCAAGGTTTACAGGTCCCAGGGAGCAGTTGCTTTCAGCGTATCAATCGCTTCTTTGACGGGTTGAGTAATCAGATAAGGCTAAATCGGTGAGTCCCAACGGGAGTTTGGGATGAGGTATTCGCTGTCCCAGTCTGAGCCCGCAAAGCTCCGTGGGCGTTGAAGAGCTCGCGACGAACCGACCAAAACTACGACTTCTATTGCTTCCGCACGTAACCTGCGACTGTAGCTCTCCCTGCTCCATAGATTTGTCACAAAGTTGCTATTGTGAGGTTAGGGGGAAGGCTTACAATATTGTCTCTTGTTCAACATAGCCATGTGATCTACGCACAATAGACTTAACCCGCTCTATGATTCCTTGGTCACCTGACTTTCCCTGAATCTTTAGGTGTCTCCTGCTTGTAACCTGATACTCGATTTTTTCCACTGAAGCCAGTCTTTGGATTGCCTGTTCCATGGCGAACTCATTTCCAAAGAGACCTACGATCACAAACCCTCGACTGCTGCGCGGAAATCTGATCTTAACCATAGTTCTTCACGGGGCTTTTGTGAGATTTTTGCCATAGGAGCTCAAGGAATTCTTGGAAGTGAGCTGCGATGATGGGACTCTCCACCCAACCGCAGACCGAGCAATCTGGGAGGCCTATTAGCGCTTGGCGTCCATCGACTAGGATGTCTACTGCGAGTACTGAATCTCGAAATCTAAGCTTGTAATCTCTGCCTATCTCCGGTGTGTAGGCTGCGTCCGTTATGAGGTTCACCGTAATACGCCTTTCAATCAACTTTTGAAGCCATTTCTTTATGGTCGCATCAGACAAAAGCGCAGAGGCCGCAACTACGAAGACGAATTTCTGCGCTGAGTCGAGCATTTCCGCTATCTTGGCTAACACTTTCTCTCTTCCCCTTATAGTGTAGACAACCTGAGGCACAGCCTCTCTGGAAGTTTTGAAGACTTCTTGCAGTTCTTGGAATGTCTTGTCAATCTTGTACTGTACTTCTCTCCTGAGCAAGGCGGGGGACCTTATGGTGTAAATCGCTGGTTTGGAAGCTGCAATCTCAACCCAGCCTTTAGATAAGAGGGATCTCAGTGTGTCATAGGCGCTGGGATAGGGGATCCCAGCAGTTGTAGCAACTTCACGTGGATTTCCAGCACCTAGCGTGGCAAGTCCCCAGAAAACCCTCGCCTCGTATTCGGTAAGGCCAAGCTGCTTGAGAGACGCCACGGCTTCCTGAGATACCACACCTTGGGAGTGGTCAGCTAAGCTTAAATATTTTTAGTAGTGATCCGAACGAAAAGTGATACAAACGCGAGGCTTCGACGTGATCGTCATCGGGGGAGGGCCTGCTGGCTGTCATACAGCGATGGCAATTGCTCGGTACTCCAATCAGAACCTGAGTATCCTCCTTGTTGATCGGAATCCAAGACCTGAATTTGGAAAGAAGACTATCACGGGTTGGTCCTGCGGCGACGCGGTAAGCAAGGGTAGCATCGAAAACATACGCGAAAATTTGGGTGTTACGTACTACAAGCCGGAGTTAGAGCACTATGTCAGAGGGGTCGTGGCGTATTCGCCGGACCACGAGACATCAGTTTTGTTTGAGGGCGACGGCTATGTGCTCAACAGGAAGCTTTGGCCCCAAAAGCAGCTAGAGTCATGTGAGAAGTTCGGGATCCAGATGAGATTCCATATAGCAGCTAGGAGTCTCCTAGTTGAAGACGGCTCAGTAGTGGGTATCGAAGGAGTGGATCAAACCAACAATTCAGTCTTCCGCGAAACTGCAAGGGTTGTGGTCGATGCATCGGGCTGCGCCTCCGTCCTTCGCGTCACTCTACCAATCAAAAGTTACATCCAGAAAGAAATAGACAGAGATGATATTGTGGCGATAAGGAGATACATCCTTGAATTTGATCACGGAGGAGAAGACAAGACCTTCTTTGACCCCGATGTATGTATCATTCATCTCGACCAGTATTTAGCTCCCGGCGGGTACGCTTGGACCTTTCCCAAGGGCGACAACAAGGTCAACATAGGCTTGGGTGTTCAGAAGAAAAGTCTCGACAGACGAAACAGAATCTTCCGAAAGGATGACAATTTGAAGTCTCTCGTGGACGAATATGTGGGTAGCAATCCAGTAATTAAGAAAGCCAAGCTACCAGACGGAGCCGAAGACAGGGGCAACGTAGACAATGCCTGGCAAGCATCTGTAAGGAGGCCCAACGACTGTTTGGTGGCAAACGGCTATGCAATCATCGGGGATGCCGCTTGGATGCCACGTCCTATAGACGCTGGAGGACTAGGCCCATCGCTCTATGCAAGCGTAATTCTCGGCAGAGTAATTGCCGAAGCGGTGGAGGCTGGGGACGTTTCTGAAAGAAGCCTCTGGAAGTATAACCTTGAGTATATGCAAGGATACGGAAGCCAGATGGCTAGCTTCGAAGTGCTGCGTAGATTTCTACAAAACCTCTCTAACGAGGAGATCAGCTACGGGATGAAGCACTTCCTCTCCTACGAGGACGTCGAAAAGATAACTAAGAGAGAGCATCCGAGGTTTAGCAGGATTAGACTGCTCGAGCCGTTCATGCTATTCAGAATAGCGACGCACTGGCCATTGGCGAACGGTCTCAGGTATACCGTCAAGAAACACAGCAGCTTGCTGGAACTTTACAACAGGTATCCTGAGTCGCCTGAACAATTCCCTGAATGGCATAGGAGGTTGCAAGGAGAACTGGAAAAAGCCTACGCAAGGTTTCCGTAATATCTGAAAGAGAAAATAGGTCGGCATAAGCGTATTTCAAAAATTCTTGGGGGCTAGCTGCGCTCGGAAAAGACGGTTTAGGTAGTTCGGGTAGTTTTGACTCCCTCATGGAGTCACTAATAAATCGGCCCGCAGACACGAGCTTCCAACAGTGTTCAGTGTTATGGCGATCCGGATGGCGGACATTTCAGAAAAAAGAGTACAAAGAAGGGAGGCCATAGCTGAGGGGGAGATAACGCTGCGTGCGAGGACTGTGAGACTGATCAAAAGAGGTGGAATAGAGAAGGGGGACCCTCTACAGATTGCAAAGGTCGCAGGCATTAACGCCACAAAACTCACCCCAGCTTTGATGCCTCTATGCCATCCCATCCCAATCGAGAATGCAGACGTTCAGACTGAATGGGACGGTTCAAAAGTTAGGGTGAGGGCAAAGGTTGTAGCCAACAGCAAGACCGGCGTGGAAATGGAGGCGCTAACAGCTGTATGCGCTGCGCTTCTAAACATCTGGGATGTGGTGAAGGCTTACGAGAAGGATGAGAATGGTCAGTATCCTTTTACCGAAATTTCCAACATTCGTGTGTTGAAGAAGTTGAAAGTCTAATTGAAGGCGCCCGAGAGGCACCGTCACGAGGCACCAAAGAAAGTCAATGTAAGCCTAATCACCATCAGTTCCTCAAGATATTCGGAGAGGCAACTCAAAGGGAACGCGAAAGACGGCTCAGGGGATATTGCTGAAAGGCTGATTCTCAGAAGTGGTCACAGTGTCGTTTCCAGAGCCTTGGTGGAAGACAATTCCAAAATGATAGCGAGGGAACTACTACGTTCAATATACAAAACTGATTCGGATGCGGTGATCTTGATCGGGGGATCAGGTCTAGCTAAACGCGACGTTACGATAGAGACCGTGAAACCCTTTTTTGAGAAGGAAATCGAAGGTTTCGGGGAGATTCTCAGAATCCTCAGCTATCGGAAAATAGGACCTGCAGCGATCCTAACCAGGGCCACTGCTGGCACCATTAGCGGAAAAGTCGTCTTCTGTATCCCCGGTTCGCCCGATGCGGTGAGAACTGCTGTGAAGTTCATTCTCCCGGATTTGCCCCACGCCGTGCATATTGCAGGGAGCTAGATTCGTTAGGAACGAAAAGCGCTGCCACAGGTCGTCCGCGACCCCGCTGGATTATCTTGGCAAGTTTTTATTAGGGTAATAACGATTTAGATGAGTTACAACTCGATGGACGATTCAAGTCTTGTCGATTCATTCGGGAGAGTGGCGCGCAAGCTTCGCATCTCCGTCACAGATCGATGCAACTTTCGTTGCACCTTCTGCATGCCTAACGAGCCTGTGTGGATGCCCAGAGAAGAGATTCTGTCCTTCGAGGAGATCATACGCGTAACTCGTGTGCTGGTGTCAATGGGGATCAATAAGGTCAGACTCACTGGAGGGGAGCCATTGGTAAGAAAAGAGATTGAGAAACTGGTTGAGGGCCTGACCAATATCGAAGGAATCAACAGCATGAGCATGACCACCAACGGCTTCTTTCTACCAGAGAAAGCCCTGCAACTGAAGGAGGCGGGCTTGAAGAGTGTGACCGTGAGCTGTCATAGCATGAAGCCCGAACGATTTGCTGACATCACTGGTAGACAAGCTTACGAGCGCATTTGGAATGGAATCAAGGCGGCTAAAGAAGTGGGTCTTCACCCTATCAAAATCAATGCCGTCATCATCCGAGGCTGCAACGACGATGAGATAGTTGATTTAGCTAGCCTCGCACATGGAACCGGGTTCACCGTGAGGTTCATCGAGTACATGCCCTTCGATGGCAACAAACTATGGGGCCTGGATAAAGTCGTCACGAAAAATGAAATCATCGAGCGTATCAGAGAGGAGTATGAGCTGGTTCCTTTGGAGAGAGAAGTTGGGAGCACAGCGCAACTCTACGCTTTCGCTGATGCTCCTGGTGAGATAGGTGTGATAAGCTCCATCAGCGAGCCCTTCTGCGGCGACTGTGATAGAATCAGGCTTACAGCCGATGGGAAGCTTGTACCGTGCATGTGGGACCATGCCGAGCATGACTTGAAGCCTCTCCTACGTAATGGCGCTTCAGACGAGGAAATATCTACCTACATAGGTGAAATGGTTGCTCTAAAGGCTGAGGGTGTTGGTGCACTTCTCGAGAAACTTACTCCACTCGAACACGTTCGGCCTATGCACACATTGGGCGGTTGAAGTCCTTCTGATATGACTCAATTCATTCTATCCGAAGGGAGACGTCAATGCTTCAGCATCATTTCTACTCTGGAAGTCTCCCTTTGAGCAAACTTAATGGCAGATTCTTCAAGGCCCGCTGCGAAGAATAGCCGTTCGATCTCGCTTTGCTTCCCTCGAAGCAAGACCGTAATGTAAGGCAAATAAAAAGTTACGAAGTTCCTTCTCGAGACGTGGAGTAGTGGCGAGATTTTCAGCGCGAGCTCTCTGAGAGTTCTGGATTCATTCCAGACTCGCAGTTTCAGATTCCAAGGCAGGTCATCCTCTACGAATTTGACAGTATTCCTAGGAACCGCGGTAAATATTGAATATGCCAAAAGCCTATCAAAATATCTGAGTTGGCGCCACTCTTGCGTAGAGCCAATGCGACCGAGCACTTCGTCCGCCTTCGAAAGTGCCGTAAAGGCACGCAGCAAGCTGGTTTCATCAAGCTTGCTTGCGATCAGGCTTGAGTGGATTGCTCGAATCTTCTCTCTTGGCTGAGCGCTGCAATGAGTCAGGGCTGAATGAGCAGTCTGCGCCGAATCCGCAGTAAACAAAGTCTGCAAGGCTTCCCTGAGGCTCACCTCCTGATCTCTTGAGGTTAAGACCGCTTTCGCTCGGTCCGTTCCTAGTTCAGCCACTGCTTGGATGTTGTTGATCGTGGCCCTAATATCGCCCCTACCTCTTGCAACTGCCTCTTGAAGTACAGCAGGATCTAGCTCGACTTGTTCCGAGGCTAGAACGCGTCTTGCAAAAGTTTCAACAGATGAATCTGGCACCCGACCTAAGATGAACAACTGGCATTTGTTTGAGAGCTTTCTAACCCTCTGATTATCCTCAGTGTTTGCCGCCATCACTAGAGGATGCCTAGTAGCTCGAATTAGTTCAAGAACGAACTCCACGCCCCCGTAGTCCTGTCTTCCATATATGCCATCTATTTCGTCTAGGAAGAAGAGCAGTTTTTCACCGAAAATGGTATGAGATGTTAGCGAAGGTCCTAGCTTTCTTTGTAGAGTCACCTTGGTTCTTACGTCGCTCGCGTTCAGTTCAATTAGCTGATAGCCAAGCTCGGCTGCCGCTGCATGGACCATCGTAGTTTTTCCAACGCCGGGGGGACCCAGAAGAAGTGCAGGTCTGCGCCCAAGTCTCCAGTTGTTCAG
>Ga0213870_1000731_pt1 | contig 15356 bp, 21 predicted proteins | sample WICALVC2017_Meta_FD_160119 | JGI IMG/M metagenome (GOLD analysis project Ga0213870, IMG submission 160119) | Freshwater microbial communities from subterranean cave lake in Wind Cave National Park, South Dakota, United States - WICALVC2017 | ecosystem: Environmental > Aquatic > Deep subsurface >... | reverse complement strand
GTTAAGCAGTCAATTATAATGCAGAAAAAATTGATTGATTTTGAGAGCAAGAGAGTGTTTTACTGCTCGAAGTGCAGTGAAAGAATGGAAATTGTTCTATTCTGCGATAAGCCTCCACCGAGAGATATGTCAAAAATCAGTAACTGGCTAGAAATGTAAAGAGGATTCTAGCGGAGTTGCCCGAAGGGCGTTAACTTGTACTGATTGAGTGCCATATAAAAACGATACATTTATAACAAACTTAAAAATGAGTGTATAATGAAAAAAGAGTTTGAGAGAAAATATTTAGCTGAATTTGTTTATGGTGGAATTGATGGAACAGTGACTACATTTGCCATGATTGCAGTAGCTGTAGGAGCATCATTAGAAACAGCAATTATTTTAATTTTTGGTTTTGCTAATTTATTTGCTGACGGATTTTCCATGGCAATTTGCGCGAAAAAGATCCTAGAAAAACCGCGTTAGCTACTTTTATCGCTTTTGTAGTAATTGGATCAATTCCATTAATTTCTTTTATTGTTGCGCCTCTTTCTCATACAATAGATAACAATAAATTTCTCTATGCTAGTATTTTGACAGCAACTGCCTTTTTGGTCATTGGAGCAGTTAAAGGAGAAATTGCTGAAAAAAGTAAAGTTATCTCTGCTTTAGAAACATTAACTATAACGCAGGACATAAATAATTGAACGTCTCTTTTATGTCCCGCGAATATAGCAAGAGACGAAAATGCTCAATTTTTTAAGTCTCTTGCTATATAGGAGGAATTGCTGCTTTGATTGCTTTTACAGTAGGATATTTACTACAGGGAATAGTAACAAGTTAATAAAAAATTTTATATAGTCCTATTTTTTCCATTATCCATGATAGTGAAAAAAGCTCAAGCAGGATCAGTTCTAGGATATTGGGAAGAAGGAAGAATAAGCGATTACTTTGAGATAAAAATAAAAAGGGTAGAAGTTTCGAGGAGACAATGAAGATTTAGGAAAGGATATCGAAAATGAAAGAACAAAAAACATATCGGGCTGATCTGCATTATCATGGTCCTATAGGATTTGAGCCATATTGGCTTAGGGTTCAAGGTTACAAGGGAAAAAATCTATTACAATTAATTGTTGATGCTTGCTTTAAGAGGAAGATCGATATTTGCGCGCTTACAAGCGAGACTGATCAGTATGATAAAGTAAGCGGGATTATTACTAGAAATTCAATTCATGATAGAATTGGATATTTAATTGAAAATTGTGTTTCTGATTTGGATAAAGTTCGTGGCTACAAAGCAGATAGATTTGGGTTAAATAGTATTGTTGTTGAGAAGAATGAGAAGAAAACTTTCTTAATTAGTGGACAGACGCCGATTGTTCTTCAACCTACAGTAGATAGACAAAATAAAAGGATTGATTATTTGATTTTCGGATCAAATGCCGTTCCTAATGGCAGAAATCTTGTAGATACACAGAAATTTTGTAAAGATCATGGTTTATCTCATGGACTTGAACATCCTGCGGTCGAGGCGCATTTTGGAATAGGTCTTGAAGAGGCAAAAAAGTATATTGGAGAGGCTGAATTCGTAGAGGGCCATAATTCTCAAATAAGATTACCTAGATTTATGGCGAGCGTACCTAAATTTGGTGATTATAGTAAAATTAAGAATGAAGAAGCAAAGGAATTTGCAAGAGTATATGGAAAACCGTATATTGCAACTTCTGATGGGCATATGATTGAAAGTGCTGGAAGGTCGTACATAGAGTTTGACAGCAAATTAGTAAAAGATAAAGACGAGGAAAATCTTCTTTCAAGTGTTAGGACTGCTATTAAGAATAATGCATTTTCTACTCATGAGAGATATGAAAATATTATAGACTTATGTGAATGGGTCATTAAGTTCAAATGGGGCGTTAGGGGAGAAAAGTATAAGGGAAAATAAATTTTCCATAACTTTTAAACTCTTTTTCTCCTTAATAAATTCGCATTCGTCACCACAGTTATTGAAGAGGCAGCCATCGCAATTTCAGCTATGATAGGATGCAAGAGGCCTGCAATGGCTAAAGGAATTGCAATTACATTATATGCAAAAGCCCAGAATAAATTTTGCTTGATTTTTCTAAAGGTTACTCGCGAAAGAAAAATGGCTTGCACAACTCCTATTAGTGAGCCTTTGGCTAAAACAATGTCTCCTGCTTCAATTGCAATATCCGTGCCTGTTCCCATTGCTATTCCTACATTTGATTGTTTTAATGCGGGAGCATCGTTAATACCATCTCCGACAAATGCGACCATGCCTCGTTGTTGTAATTCTTCTACTTTTTTTGATTTATCTTCAGGTAGTACATTAGCAATTACCTCTCTAATTCCAACTTGATCTGCTATTGCTCTAGCTGTTCTTTCGTTGTCTCCCGTAATCATTACTATTCTATATCCTCTTCTATGCAGTGCTCTGATTGCTTGAAGAGAATCATTTTTCACTGCGTCTGCAACCGCAATAATCCCTATTATTTTTGAATTCTCAGTAATAATCATTGTTGTTTTACCTTGATTTTCATAATTTTCTATAATTGATTCAAAACCTTTGAGGGAAATTTTTCTTTCTTTCATGAGTGTTCTGTTTCCTATTATGATCTTTTTACTTCCTATTGAACCTTCAACACCCCTCCCTCTAAGAATTTTAAAATTCTTGACTGATTTGTATCTTTTTAGATTTGCTTTCTCAACTATTGCTTTTGCAATAGAATGCTCACTAAGCTTTTCTAAGGAAGCCGCTAGTTCTAAAAGATAAGACTCTTCCAGTTTTGTGTATATATCAGTTGCTTTGGGAATTCCCAAGGTAATAGTTCCTGTTTTATCAAAGACAATGATCTTTATTTCTTTCATGGTTTGAATTGCCTCTCCTTTTCTTATAAGAATCCCACGCTTTGCTCCCATTCCTGAACCAACTGTTAATGAAATAGGGACTGCTAGGCCGAGAGAACAAGGACAAGCTATTACCAAAACTGTAATTGCTACTCCTAATGATTTACTTAAATTTCCTGTAAAAACCATCCAGCCTATAAATGAGAGAACTGTTAAAACTAAAATAGTAGGTACAAAAATATTTGTTACTTTGTCAGCCAGTTTTTGTATAGGAACTTTTGTCCCTTGAGCTTCTTCTACAAGTTTTATGATATGAGCCAAGAAAGTATCGCTTCCCACTTTTGTTGCTTTCAAGTAGAGAATTCCATCTTGATTGATAGTTGCTCCAATGACAGGACTTTTCACGGTTTTTTCAACAGGAAGAGATTCTCCTGTCACCATACTTTCATCTACTGCGCTTGAGCCCCTTACAACAATACCATCAGTAGGTATCTTTTCTCCAGGCTTTACAATCATAATATCTCCTAATTTTACCTCTGATATCGGAATTTCAATCTCTTCTTTTCCTTTTTGAATTCTGGCTTTTTTTGCCCCTAATTCTAGTAATTTTGTTATTTCTTCTGTTGCCCTTCCTCTTGCTTTTGATTCTATGTATTTTCCTGTTATAAAAATAGCCATGATCATTGCAGAGACACCTGAATAATCATTCACTATATTAAAAAAACTGAAAATTCCTGTTAAGTAAGCTACTACTGTACCTAATGCAATTAAAGAATCCATATTAAAATAAAAAGTGTAGAATCCTCTTAAGCCTCCCCTAATTGTGGAAAATCCGAAGATGAACACTACAGGAAAACCAAAAATAAGAAGAATTGTAACCATAATATTTTCAGAAAATAATTCTATTCTAAATATTCTATCTATGATCATAATTAAAGCGATTGGAATTGCGAATATCCACACTCCAATTAACTTTCTTAGCCATTCTCTGATTTCCGGATCCTTCTTAGGAGCAGCAGGATAGTGTTCGTGATTATGATGCATTTGTGTTAAATGATCGTGATTCATCTTACTCAAACCTAATTTCCCTGGCATCGTAACCAGCTCTCTTTACTGCTTTTTTTAGTTCTTCTTCTTTTACATTGTCTTCGCATTCAACAAAACCTTTCTTTGCTATTAAGTTTACATTGGCGTTTTTTACTCCAGAAGTTTTGGAAAGGCTTCTTTGAATATTTGAAGCGCAGGAAGCGCAATGCATTCCATATATCTGGATTATTGCTTTCTTCATTTTGTCACTCCTTGAATATTTTCCTTATTTAAAGCATGAGAAGTTATTTGAGAGCAAGATACTCTGTTTTTTATGAGCTCTTCTGCTTTTGAGAAATCTTCTTTTCCATGGGCTAGAACTGCATTTATTAAAACTATTAATATAGACATTCCAGTTGATTGTATTACTAAAAAAGTAAATGAAAATAGCGTTCTTTTCATCTTCTTTTAGCTCCTGGTTGTAACTGCTTTATTAACCAAACTATAAAAAGCACGAAAGCGATTATAAAGAGAAGCATGAGAATTGGGCCCAATAGCCACATTATTCCAAAGCCAGAACCCCAATAACCTCCCATCATACTACCCATTCCGCCAAAGCCCATCATTCCGTAACATGAAAAGCCTCCTAAAATAAATATTACTAATAAAGCCATTATAATTATTAATACGATATTTTCATTTTTAATTTCCATAATGTTTCTCTCCTTTCATTGCTCTTAATATATGAATACAATATTGTGACATGTGTTTCTCTATAAGTTGCATTAATAGCTTAATGGTTTTTTCATTTATTTTGTAGTATCTGTATTTTCCATTAATCTCTGAAGAAACGAAACCACATTGTTTTAATCTTGCTAAATCGTGTGATGCTGTTGTTTGGTCCATTTTTAGTTCTCTGACAATATCAGAAACATTTTTCTTCCCTCTTCTTAAAAGATTTATTATTTTTAATCTTGACTCAGAAACTAGTGTGCCAAAGAGGATTTTATATGCTCCGTATAATTCTTCTTCTGAGAAGCCTTCTTTAAAGCAATTATTTAATATGTTCTTATTTATCATATGAATTTATTATTCATATTAGTATTTAAGGATTGTGGTGATTAATTCATTTATTCAGCATTTTCAAACTTATTGAAAGTATAATTATTGCAAATAGCTGAACTTCAATACCTTGGAAAGGAAGAGAGGCAAAGGTGAATGAAATTCCAAAGACACTGAAAATTAATGGAAACAACCCTACAACGCAAAGAGGGCAGACGCCCGCCGCTAAACCCGTTAATGTTCCTATCGAGGCAGCTGTTACAGCTTCCGTACATTTTTTTCTTTCTTGATATTTAATATAGAATGAAACTGCATTTAGAGAGACTAGGAAACCAATAATTAAAGTAAGAATGAGAGAAAAAGACAGTTTTAGCCAGCTGATTTGATTTGCATATTTTAAGATGAGTGGAATTGTATTATAAAAACCGCTTATAAAAATGCTTAAGATTATGTAAATAATAAAGATTATAATTGTCAAATAAATGTAGGGTTTTTTAAAGAGTTTTTTCATTTTAATATTTTTTATTCAACAATCAATTTACCTAAACCCATTCCCATACTGCAGGCAATAGTAAAAACACCTTTTTTTGTTGGTAAAAATTCTATACTGTCTTGAGAAGTTTTGAGATATTTTGAAACTCCGAGATCGCGGATTGTAATTGTTCTTAGGCAGCCTTTTACTTTTTCATCGAGTGAAAGACTTACAGGCTGATTCACTTTAACTTTTACTTGCTGAGGGTAATAATTAAGACCCTCTTCAGAGAGGACTAATTTTTGTACTTCTCCATTGAGTATGGCATTGCCTGTTATAGGAACATTATCATTTCCTGATTTCCCGAATACAAAATATCCTCCTACGACCAAGATTATTATAAACATTACGATCATTATGTTTTTCATTTTTGTATATAGTATTTCACGTTTATATATTTAGCTGAAAATGGCACTTCTTGGACCATACACTATAAGCCATGTCGTTAGAGCCATTAATATAAAGGTTAATGCAATAGTAAAGAAATTATCTTTCGCTTTTTGCCTTTTTACCTCTCTAGTTTCTTTGTATATCATATAATTTAAGCTTAGAACTATAATCGCACTTATAATAAAAACCAGAACTGCTGCAATTTGTATATTGTCATTGAAAAGCATGAATGCTGTCATGGCCCCCATCAAACCACCCATGAAGCCAGCCATAACGCCTTCCATAACCCCCATGATGCCACAGCATTTTCCATTCCAGATTCCTAGAGCTATGCCTAAAGCAACGCCGAAGAAACCACCGATGAACATGCCATTCGTTGCAGCAACATAAAACCCTAATAAAAATCCTGCGACCATTCCTGTCGTCATACCAACCATCATTCCTGACATGCATGGAAGTTCTTTATATGCTCTTATTTGATAAATTGCAGGAAGAACTATTGCATAACTTAAAGCTGAAAAGAACAAATAGATACTAAATTTTGATGTGAAATTTTCTATATACTGAAATTTAGTGTAATATAAAATTCCTAGAAAAAGGAAAGATGTTACAAGGGAAAAGAAAACTGTTTTTATGAGCTCACCTTCTACACCCTCTCCGTTGAGCGATTTCATAAATTTACTAAACGACATAGAAATTAATCGAAGCTGTCATATATAAATCTTGTGCAAAACCGATACTGTTAGCTTATCGGGATATTGGTCTTAGCCACAAATTCGATAAGTTCTAACTGTTTATTTCTTCCCAAATTAAGTTTTATCTCTGCTTTCTCTGCCGGTGTTTTCCCTTTTAATTCTTGATGAGGATTCACAAAGTTGTGCATAATTCTTTGTAAATTCATAAAAGCTTCTGCATATGAAAAACTTTTGAACTCTCCTCTTCTTGCATTCATCCGATCTTTTAGTTTTCCGTTGTACCTTTCAATTGGATTATTGTTATGTTTCAATCCGAACTTTTTGCATGCGATAGGAACTCCAAATTGCAATTTAGTAGCTCTAAAAAATAATTTATTTAGCGCGGATTTGTAGTTTTCAAATCCATCACAAACAAAAGTTATTCTCCTATCAAAACCAGTAAACTTTTTCAGATGATATTTTGCAAGCATCTGATTATAGCAGGTTGTTTTTATTTGGGATAAAAACTCAACACACTTTTTCTTTGTTCTTTTATAGACGAATAAATGGGCAGTTAGAAATTTTGTTATGCAGTCTATACAATTCAGATCATAGCAGTCCTTTCCGTCTACTTTAACATATTTTTCATCAAGATGTTGTCTTCCTTTTAATTTTGGTTCTAAAAAATTTATTCTATTTTAAAAAAGTTGAATACTTTTTAATCCATTCTCTAATAGATTCTCTGCTAACTTTGACTCCGTCATGCTGCCAAAGATGATCCTTCACATCAAACAAAGATAAACCTTTATTATGAAGATGGATTGCTCTGACAACATCTTTTTTGTTATGCCTCATTCTTTCAAAACCATCGACTTCAACAAATTTTCGATTACAATTATTGCAAAGATAAAGCTGTTTTATTCCAGATTGGTTATACCTCTTTCCCCTCTTTGAAATCTTATTGCTTTGACACTTCGGACAACTCATGTTGTTTACCTCATTTCAGGAAGGTAAAATTTTTAGAATATATACTTATCTCTTTAAGTTGACAATATCTGCAAAACCTTACATTTCTACTTTCACTGATTTATAAAAAGAAGATTTCCTAGACTATAAAGAAAAAAATACAGCAATTTTGTTATTCTTGATACTAAACTCTACCGTATTCTTTGATAAAGTTTCTACAAATTTAATTTTTTTTGAATTTGTTCTGTCTTTCAAAAAATCCAAGTGTTTCTCCAACATCTTTTTTACTTCTATATTTGACAAAATACTTAACTCTATACTATCGCCTTTTTGTAGCCCTTCTTTCTTTCTAGCGGCCTGTATATTTCTAGCAAATTCTCTCGCGTATCCCTCTGCCTCTAATTCTGGCGTTATTTTAGTATCAAGCTCAACAGAAAATTCACTGCCTATTTTGAGTTCTAATCCCTTCACATTTAACTGCTTTATAACTATTTCTCTCAACTCATCACTCAATCTTACCTCTTTAGACATCTTCACTACCGCCTTACTCAAAGGCCATTTCAAACCAATTTGCATCTTATCTCTCTCAGACAATCCCTTTTCAATCACTTCAAAAACAGAAACAAACTGCACTTCAAGCTTTCCGTTAATCTTCCCATTATTATATTTAGGCCACTCGCATAAATGCACGCTCTCTTCTTTAACAATTTTTTTCTCCCTAAACTCCTGCCAAACTTTTTCTGTAACAAAAGGTACAATCGGAGCACATAATTTAATTAGTCCAATATAAATCTCCTCAAGAACAGAATTAACTTTTTCTTCATCATCAGATAAGCGATCTCGAACAAGTCGGATATACCCTCTGCTCAAATCATTCAACCAAAAATTCTGGAGCTCTCTTGTTGCAATATGAGGATGTAAATCTCTCAATTCTTGTGTTACTCTCGTTATAAGAGAATTAAACCTACTTAATATCCATTTATCTTCAATATTATTAACTTTCCTAAAATTTTTCGATTTTTTAATTAGTCTTCCAATATTATATAAAATATTAAGACTGTTCTTATGTTCTTTTACAACGTTAAATCCAAATTTCAATTCTTGAGCAGGATTTTGTAAGCAATAAAGTAGTCTCATAGAATCAGCCCCTATTCTTTCAACAGCATCATCAAACCATATAGAATTGCCCTTACTCTTATGCATCTCTTCTCCTTTTTCATCCTTTAGAGTCTCATATCCTAAAATAGAGATAGTGGGTGCTTTTCCAGTAAGTGTTACACCAGCCCAGAAAAGAGCATTAAACCACCCTCGATATTGTCCCGGCATATTTTCACATATAAAATCAGCAGGAAACCATTTTTTCCAATAATTTCTATCGTTTAAATAATTCAATGTTGAGAAGGGAACTATTCCAGCATCAAGCCAAGCATCACCAACATCAGGAATCCTATCGACATCTTCCCCGCATTTCTCACATTTTATTTTAATCTCATCTATCCACGGCCTATGGGTTTCAGGAAGATTATCTACTTTTTTCTTATCAGTCGCTTTTTTTCTTAATTCTTCCAAGCTTCCTATTATTTCAATATGTCCACAGTTGCATTCCCATATAGGCAAAGGCAAACCCCAATATCTTTTTCTAGAAATTAACCAATCACCCATATTTTTAAACCATTCTTCTTGTCTCACCTTTCCATATTCAGGAAACCATTTAACTTTCTTATTTTCTTTAAAAAGATTATTTCTTATTTCAGAGCATTTAACATACCATTCATCTACTAATCTAAAAACTAATTCTTTTCCACATCGCCAGCAGTGAGGGTATCTATGTCTATATTGAGTAGTTTTATAAATAAATCTCCTCTGTTCTAAATCCTCTAAAACTTTCTTATTAACTTCAGAATATTTTCTTAAGCTAAACTCACCGTAACCTTCTAAATAATATCCTGCCTCATTTAAAGGTGAAATTGCAGGCAATTTCTCTTTTTTCCCTAAATCAAAGTCCTCAGAACCACACCCAGGAGCAATATGTACAATTCCAGTCCCTTCCTCTTCAGAAGCCAAATCCCATAAAACAACTCTATGGGGAGAATTTACATGAATTGCCAAATCGCGATAGGGCATCATATATTCTCTTCCTTTAAGTTGAGATCCTCTCTTTGTCTCTAATATTTTATACTCTCCCCCTAATTCCACAACTTTCTTTTTAGCAAGCCAATATTTTAATCCTTGATTTTTAACCTTCACATATTCTATATTAGGATTTATTGCTATAGCCACATTTGCAGGAACTGTCCAGGGAGTTGTAGTAAAAATCAAGAAATATTCATCTGGTTTCTCTTTCAATGGAAATCGCATAAACAAAGCAGTATGTGTAACTTCTTTATATCCCTCGGTAACAATATCATGTTTTGAACTTGCTGTCCCACATCTCCAGCACCAAGGCACAGCATCTTTTCCTTTATATAACCACCCATTCCTATGATATTGTTTTATCAAATACCAATTATGCAAATTATTATTATCTGACATCGTGTAATAACTACTGTCCCAGTCCATCCATTGTCCTAATTTGATAGACTGATCTCTCTGTACTTTAGAAAACTTTTCAACCCTCTTTCTACAAGCTTTAACAAAATTAAGAATCCCCAATCTCTCAATGTCTTCCTTAGTCTCTAAACCTAGATCTTTCTCCTCTTCTCTCTCAATCCACAAACCTTGACAGTCAAAACCATTCTGAAATCTCTGATCAAATCCCTGCATTGCTTTAAATCTTTGAAACACATCCTTGTAAGTCCTACCCCATGCATGATGTACTCCCATGGGATTATTAGCAGTAATAGGTCCATCTATAAAACTCCACTTCTTCCTTCCTTTATTCTTCTTTCTGAGTTTATCAAAAGTCCTTTCTTTCTCCCATAATTTCAGAATCTCTTTCTCAATCAGTTGCGGGCTATACATATTATCCTCCTAACAATTAATCTAAAATATTCCTTTTATACTTTCCTCTTTCTAAAAAAATCCACTTCCCAAACCAGAAATCAAAAATCACAAGCATTCTCAAAAAGAAAAACACCATTTAAACCTTTTTACCACTCCACTTCTTATCACTACTTTTAACAAAACTAATCAAGCTAACAATCAAGATAAATCCAGTAGTCCAAGTGATATACTCATGTCCAGTTAAATAAAACCATAATCCTGCAAAAATACTTAGAATGATTAAAACTCTAAACCAAAATTTTCCCTCAACAAGTTCATCTCGTGCAAGCCAGGCTATTAAATATCCTGTAGGAATTGCAAGCAACAAAATACCAATCTCAACTAACATCTTAGTTAAAGAAAAAATCTCCCTCGATTTTATCTAAATTAGCCGCAATATCAGTCATAGAAATAATCCCAACAAGTTTATTCTTAACATCAACAACAGGCAATCTCTTAATCTTATTATCTCTCATCAATTCTAATGCCTCTTCAACACTCTCATCGGAAACAATACTTATGATGCTCTTAGACATAACCTGTGATATTCTCTTCCTCTTTCCAAAATTCCTTAACAAATCGCTCTCAGTAACGATTCCTTTTATCTTTCCATTGGAAACCAGAAGCAAACTCCCAATTCCCTTAGAGCTCATAATTCTAGCAACATCAACTAAGCTAATATCTTTCTCAACAATATACGGCTGTTTCATCAACTCTTTTACTTGCATGCAAGTAAAAATAAGAATGAATATTTAAAACTTCACTTCTTAACTGATTTGCATACTATACCAAGAGACTGAATTATTCTACCATTTTGTCTCTTGGTATGCCCTAAGAATTCTATGAATTCTTGGGGCACAAAGATCCTAGGGATTCTTTGTGTTCGAGGGAACAAAAAGTTTGGTTAATTGTTTTGGTCTCTCGCTATAATTCATCTATTTTCTAAGAATCACATACATCTAATAAAAATGCCAAGAAGGTGAAGTCCCGACCAGGTGCGAGACAAAAATGCCACAAAGCCCTACTTATTTTCTTTATCAAAACACTTATCTAAAATTTCTTTTGTTAATCTAATAGATTTATTACAAGTTTGTTTTAATTCCCAAGACATGCTTTGTTTGAAATAAGCATTGTACACTTTCCTGTCTTTATTTTGAATTATCTTTATCGCTGGGACAAAATCTCCATCTCCAGAAACTAATATACCTATATCAAAACTGTCCTCATAAGCCTCTTTTACCATTTCTGCGGCTAAATGGATATCGTCTCCTTTAACAACATAATAAAACTGATTTGCCCACTACCTACAAGTCCACATCCAAAATGTCCTGTCTCAACATTCTGAATACTCAGCAAAACCAAAACCAAGAAAAAACACCCAATAAGAATTTTTTTCATCTAAAACTTCAACAATTAAAATTTATATAGTTTTAGGTGATTGAGACTATGTGTAAATTTTAAACCATAAACTTTGGATTAATGTTCCATTCAATTCTCGCTCTATTCAAAACATTAATGTTATGATTAATCCATTTTAATGTTTCTTCATTTGCTCTTGCAGACGGTAAGCGAGAATAAACTTTGTCTCCGTGCAGCGCTTTTTACTATGGATTGTACATTCTACTTTAACTCTTTTTCTATAATGTTTTTTATAACGGCGTGGATGTTCATTAGACTCTTTATTCATCTCCTTCCATGACGGATGCCAATCCTGTTTGCTATTCCAAGCCGTTTTGCCGGTTTTACATTTGAAGTATGGCTTACCACCAACTGCAGCAATTTTGCCGCAGTTTTTTTTTATAACGCGCAAAAAATTCAAAAGGAAGAAAGGAACAGTAGCTTTTTATTATGTACTTAAAAGCATAAAAAAAGATGGAAAGTTTAAGCTAAAGAATGAAATGTATTTAGGAGATGTTTATCGAATTATGAAAGCTGTAAAAGTGCATAATAAAGGGAGCTAATTTTTACACATAGTCGGTGATTGAGTACTTTCCGCACCAAAAAATAAGCCTTAATTTAATAATTTATCAAGAGGAAATAATCATCTTACATCACACATTTACAAATACTTTAAATTTTTATACTATCTATTATTGATAAATACATGTCAAACATATTAATTATATTATCTCTTCTTGGGCTGATTATATCAGTTTATGCCTTATATGTAGAGACAAGAATTAAAAGAAATGCGAGTTATAAACCAATGTGCGATCTTGGAAATAATGTTTCATGCACAAGAAACTTCAGAAGTTCAGATGCAAATGTCTTTTTTCTCAAAAATTCTGTTTTAGGAATAGGATTTTATATACTACTCATTGTCCTGGCATATATGAATTTTCAAAATTATATCTTTTATCTCGCTATTCCTGCATTTTTCTTTAATCTTTATCTAACTTATGCTTCAATTATCAGGCTAAAGAATTTCTGCCTCGTCTGTATTTTCACGTATATTATTGTAATTTTGATTTTAACTTTTAGCTATCTGGAAATCTAAATTGTACAGAAGTCTGCTGGGCTGATGATGCAAATCACCATGTTAACGGTTCATTTAAAAGATGGTTTGATGCCCATGATGAGGTTGAGCCAAACCAGTATGTAAGAGTATATCGAATTCATCCTGAATCTTTTAGACTGGAATCTAATATATAAATTCACACATCTAAAACTACCTGTGCCTCAAAGCCCTTATCTATTTTTTTTATGTACATTTCTGCGTAGGTTGCTGCTTTTATATGATCTAAATCTTTATAGTTCTTTGTGCTGTCACCATAGAGTTCTGCGTGAAGATTGAAGCCGCGGATTGTAATTTTGGCTTTTGCTGGAATAAATGACTCTGCATCAATAAGATAAAGAATTTCGTCGAGAAAATTGTAAAGGAGGGACTCATGATCTATACCTACAACATCTATTATTTTTCCTTTTGTAGTCTTTATCTTATTCCCTCTTGAAATATATTCTGAGACTGCCAACAGGGAGTTCTCAAATACTTCGTCAAGTGTTTTTCCATATGCCTGGAATTTTATGTCTGCTGTATGCTCAAGAAACTTGAATTTCATGTTTTTTATAGGTTACATAGGTTTATAAATTTCTTTTTTTTCTAAGAGATATGAGATTATTGGATTCTATTATTGTGGCATTGCTGTTAGTTATTTTAGGAATAGGAATCTACATACTTTTTTTGAACATCCCTGGAAAGCCTGTTCCTTACGAGGATTTTTATTTTGAGGCAGGAAGTAAAGCAATAGAGGATAGTACGCAATTTTATCCTAATATGAGATACAAAGATAGCAAAATAAGTTATAAAATTTCTGAATCTTGTAGCTTGCCTAAGAAGAAAGATGCTAAAAGGGCTTTTTCTTATATTTCAGAAAAAACTATTCTGGAATTCTATGAATCTAATGACCCTAATATAGAAATACTTTGCTCTGATATTACTCCAAGGCCTGAGGAAAAAGGGCATTTTATTGCAGGAGAGGGTGGACCTTCTGAGATTGTTAATACAAGTAGTTACGCAGTAATTCTTTCTGGAAAGGTTTCATTATATAGAAGAACAAATCAATGCGTCAGACCAAATATTGCGACACATGAAGTATTGCACGCTCTAGGATTTGATCATAATAATAATCCTAATAGCATCATGTATCCTGTTACTCAATGCGGCCAGGAATTTGATAAATATATCATTGATGAGATTAATAAACTTTATAGCATCAAATCTATGCCTGATTTAGTCATAGAAAGTGTAAATGCTGTTAAAAAAAGAGCTTATCTTGATCTAGAGATCAGTGTTGCTAATTTTGGTCTAAATGATTCAAAAGGAGCTATTCTTATTGTCTATACTGACGGCAAAAAAATAAAGGAATTAGAATTGAATACTATGACTGTAGGTTTCAAGAAGATATGGAAAGTACAAAATCTAAGAATTCCTTCAATATCTAAAAGTCTATCTTTTGAAGTAATATCTAACGATGAAGAACTGGATAAGAAAAATAATTTTGCTGAGGTTAAGCTATTGGAATAGGCAAAGAATGGCTAGAGTGCGTTGTTAAGTTATTTTTCATGTTGCAAAGGGACAAAGATAAAACCCTCGTACTCATTAGTTGTGATTTTATCGCCATATTTTTTTATTTGAAAGATTGAATTTTTTACTGGAGCCACAATTATTCCTTCATATTTTAATTGATTTGTGAGATGATAAGGAATATTATTTGATGCTGCGCTTATAAGGATTCTGTCGAAAGGTGCAGATTCTAGCAAGCCGTTAGAGCCATCTTTATTAAGAACAGTTATTTTTCTATCTTTAAGAAAAAGGCTTTGTGATTTTTCTGCAAGAGACTTTATTATCTCAATTCCGTAGATTTCTCCTTTTTTTGTTATTTTTAAGATTAATGCCAATACGTAACCTGAACCTGATCCAATTTCTAAAATTTTTTGATTTTCTTTCAATTCTAGTAGACTTAACATAAAGGCTATTGTATAAGGCTGGGAAATAGTTGCGCCTTCCTCTAATTGAAGAGCATTATCTTCATAAGCTAAATTTTTTAGATTTTTAGGAATGAAATCCTCTCTCTTTACTTTTCTAAATGCGTCTATAATTTTTTCTGGGAATTTTTGTTTTTTCAGGCTTTCAACCAATTGTTTTTTGTTCATGATATGATTGAAGATAACAATATTTATAAATAATACGTGGATTGTGCTGTGTTGCATGATTAGGCAAGGACCTTAAGTATCCTATATCGATTCTCCAGATACTCTTTAATTAACGGCATGTGATAGTTTTATGAGAGCTAACAGTTGATATCTCATCCCAATTTCTAGTTTTATCCTAGCCCTTTCGGCGGGAGTTCTCCATCTTTTTTCTTTTGGCACCCACT
>Ga0213870_1000730_pt1 | contig 15368 bp, 12 predicted proteins | sample WICALVC2017_Meta_FD_160119 | JGI IMG/M metagenome (GOLD analysis project Ga0213870, IMG submission 160119) | Freshwater microbial communities from subterranean cave lake in Wind Cave National Park, South Dakota, United States - WICALVC2017 | ecosystem: Environmental > Aquatic > Deep subsurface >... | reverse complement strand
ATCGCGCCGTGCCGCGCATTGTTGGCAGTTATGATAGTGCGGGTGATGCGAATAAGGTCAAAATTGTGGGCAATATCGCGTATCTTGCGGATGGATTAGCCGGACTGCAAATTATTGATGTGAGCGATCCAACCCGACCAGCAACACTTGGCGGATTGGATACATCAGGAAATGCCCTAGGTATAGCGGTTTTTGGGAATCGTGCTTATGTCGCAGATGGTGATTCAGGTTTAGCGATTATTGATGTCAGTAATCCTGCAGTTCCAATTATTTTAGGCTCGGTGGATACCCCGGGAACGGCCAAAGACGTTGACGTGGTGGGGAACCTTGCGGTGATTGCCGATGGGGGAAGCGGCATACATATTTTTGACATTAGCAATCCGAGCGATCCCGTGTTGCGCGGCAGTCTACCTACTTCGGATGCCCGTGCTGTGACAGTGGATGATAGCATTGCTTATTTGGCCGATTATCTGGGGAGTTTAAAGGTGATTGATTTTAGTAGCCCTGCAGTACCCCAACTGCTTTTCACTGCCAATCCAACGCTTGGGGGCTATCTTCTGGATGTAGCCAAGGCAGGAAATTTTGTTTTTGGGGCGGATATTTACTTTGTCAACGATGTACCCATCGTGGATGTAAGTGATCCAATGAAACCTAACGTACGGGCTCTATATCGTTTCCCTGGTGATGCCACTGGCACCGGTATTGCCGCAGATAACCTATTTTTCTATCTCGTAACCGATACGAATACGCTCTACATCGGACAATATCTGGAGATTATGGATACCGGCACCATTGCTCCGATTGTGACAATCACCTCTCCCGCGCCGGGGGATCCCTTTATGGAAGGGACAACCGTTTCTATGACCGTGGAGGCTATCGACGATGTTGAGGTTTCCGTTGTCAACTTCTTGGTGAATGGAAAGGTGATGTTTAAGGATTATTCAACACCATACCAGTCTAATATAACGGTTCCGATTGGTGTTACAAGTGTTACCTTGGGTGCAACAGCCATTGATTTTGGTGGCAATTTGGGGGCAGCCGATGATGTTCTGATCAATGTTATCCCCGACCCCCTCACCACGGTAACAGGTGTGATTCAGTATGCTGTTGGACACCCTGTAGAGGGGGTAACAGTCTCTTGTCAGGAGGGGTCGGCTAAGAGTGGATTAGACGGGGTCTTCTCCTTGGCGAGAATGCGAACCGTTCGTGGGGATTTTCAATGTACGGCAGAAACTAAGAAATTTGAAACCATCTTTACGGTATCCCCCGTTGTTGGTGGGATAACCGATGTAGGGAAGATTGTCTTATTGCCCCGTATTCTTATACCTACAGAGGATGAGGACAAAGACGGGCTAACGAATGAGCGAGAACTGGCCCTTGGCACCGATCCTTTTGAGATAGACACGGATGGCGACAAATTCCTTGATGGTGAGGAGGTTGAATTGGGATTTGATCCATTGGATAGATTAAGTCTTCCTGCCGCTGACTCCTTGCGAGAGGTGTCTGGGGTGCCGATGTCCGTGTTGAATCTGACCGATCCGTCGAAGGGGACGGGTGGATCGGCAGGGACAACAGGTGAATCGGAAGTGCAGACAGAGGTGTCTGAAGCGCCGGTGTCCATTCTGAACACGGCGGGCCCCTCTGGGCCTGCAGGAGGTGATGCGACTGGGCCACCGGTGAGTGTTGAGAATCAGGCTACACAGTAATTATAATGGCCTACATAAGCCACTCCGAGTCACTCCTCCTTGGTTAAGGAGGGGCTAGGGGTTTTAACTTAACAAAGGAGGAAGAGAAGATGGCTATAAAAAATAATTGCAATCGGTTAGATCGTCCCGTTACTTTTGGGTGGAATCTCATCTTTGGAATCGTGGCGATCATAGCAACATTGGGAGTCAGCATCTCCATAGCGGAAGCCTTCACGAATGGCTCCACTGGCGTGGACGGTCCATTGGACTTCACTGGTTTTGAATCAGGAACGATCATTGATTTCGATCCTAAAACGTTTACCCCTCCGTTCGATACAGACGGAGACAGCGTCTATCACTTTACGACAATAAACATACCGGAGGGTGTCACCGTTAAGCTGCGCGCTAACAAAGCCGGATTCGCACCCATCCGGTGGCTGGCAACCGGTGCGGTGATCATCAATGGAATGGTTGATTTAAATGGAACCAATGGGCATGCCGCAAACAGGAGCCTCAGGGGCCTGTCCCTTCCTGGCCCTGGTGGATTCCATGGAGGAATGGGGGCAGATGCAATAATGGGCGTGCCAGCGACCCAAGGGTTTGGTCCAGGGGGAGGTTGTGTTACAGATAATGGTAAGGGATGGCCAGCCGGTCACACAACTATTCATGGAGGCACAGATACTAATTGTCCTAATCTTACTAAAATTTATGGTACTAGATTTTTACTCCCTTTAGTCGGAGGTTCTGGGGGTGCTGGCTCCAGAACCACCCATGGCTATAGTGCCGCCGGGGGTGGTGCTGGTGGGGGTGCGATTCTGATTGCCAGCCCAGTTTCAATTACTGTGAATGGGAAAATTAGTGCAAATGGCGGTTCCGCTGTAGATGGTAGTGGTGCTAGTGGAGGAAGCGGAGGCGCCATCAGGCTTGTTTCCAAAATAGTAACTGGAAATGGAAGACTAACGACTGACGGCGGAAGTACTTGGTGGTGGGATTCTTCTCCTTCTTCTTCTGGTCGCACGCGGATAGAGACGCTTGGATCTACATTCACTGGCTTAATAAGTGGTGAAATCACCTCTGTTACGATGATGCCGGAGCCGATCTTGCTTCCATCAAGCGGCAGTCCCGTGATCCGGATTGCCAGTGTAGACAATCTCCCAGTCCCTTCAACACCCCGGGGCATCTTTACGCCAGCCGATATCACTATCAATAAACCCCTTCCTGTAGCTATTGCGATCGAGGGGAAAAACATCCCGATTGACACCAAGGTAACAATCACGGTGCTCAACGAAACGGAAGGCCCTATCGTCATAGAATCGTCACCCCTCGCAGGCACCATGGATTCGTCTACGGCGACGGTCGATCTAAAGTTTCCGACCGGTTTCTCGCAGATTTTTACTTATGCGAAGTGGTAAACCCAATAGGTTAGGAAGGAGATCCATACACAAGGAACCAATAATATGAATCAAGCATTGCCTGAAAAGGGACTGCTCCACCAGTAGGTAGATTATTATATTGTGGCAGATAGCCCGACCCGTGCCATAGAATTCATTTCCAAATTGGAGCGCCACATCTCTACCCTTGAGCAATTTCCTCTGCGATCTTCGCTCATCCCTGAGAATGAAATTTTAGGAACCCGATATAGGCACCTTATCCATGGACATTATCGCACGATATTCCGCATATCTGGAAAGACCAACTATGTTCTTCGAATCATTCATGGGGCGAGGCTTTTGGACTCCTCCATGTTTGAAATTCATCGCTAAACAAGTCGCTTTTATCTTTCTAATGTTGATGCTGGGATATCCATGCGATGCCCGCAGTCAGTCTGTACAGGGACAATCTTCCCTGCGTGCCGAATACAAAAAGAACATTCATGAGGGGTTTGCGGCCACTGCAGGTTTTGAAATCGTTACCATGGATCGCCTGCACGTTCACGCCCAAAATACCGTAACATACCGTCTTGATCCTGATCCTGATGCTTACAAGGTGAAAGATGAGGGATTGGGCCATATCAGATGGGTGACACTGGCATGGAGGGAAAGCCGAGATGCGTCTCCGTTTGTGTTTGACTTCTACCTGCATGGGGATATGCAAGATAAGAATCCCTTGGCTATCCATATACCGCAGTTAGACATCCGTAAGTTTCTCCATCAGTCTATTGCAGGGGCTAGCGTCGCAGTCGCTCACGTCGCCCCCTCCCAAGGCAAAGCCTTGGGAGCCTCCCCTACGCCATTTTCAGACAATATTCACCTCACGCGGCTTCAGGCCTATTTTGAAGAGTTCGCCCGCAAGACCAAGATCATCTATAGGCTCGCGGGGGTTGCGCCCCTACCCTCTGAAAGCCTAGATCGCACGCTTCCTGTCTTTGCCCAAAGGATCGCGGATGTTAAGATCACGAACAACTGCCGGGAGCCGGGAAACTATGAGATAGAGATTCGAGATAGTAATGGCCGTTATCTTCTTAGGGCAAACTTTAGCTTCCCCACTAAGGACTACGATTTTTTTCTGGTCCGTTATCACGGCGTTGGAATTGCCGGTCAGGGTACAGGCATTGGGGTTCCCCGTACCATTCGAAATCAAGAACCGTTGCGGTACTGGGATAGTTTCCTTCCATGGAAACGGATGAAATCGTTTCCAAAGGTCAACATTGAAGCGCTGTCTGTGATTCGTGCGACTGATGGAGAACAACCACAGACTATAACCCACCCTCACCCTCATCCTGATGGAGAAGGAATATTAGACTCATTCTCATTCAATGGGGAACGTAAGGGGGATGGGCTGATCGTGGGAGAAATAGACGTGGTGAAAGGGAGAATTCCATTTAAAGATTACAAATACGATCCAGAAGTCATCAACAAAGGAGGAGATAATTGGCTAGGTCCAGAGCCTCTTTCTTATGTGCGTGTGAATGGCAAACTTCCTATTCCGGTTGGTTTCAAGTCGCCGGATAAGAAATTCTCACCCGATTCATACTGGACATCCAAAGCCCATCTGGGCAATGTCGTGCCGTATCATTTTCAAACCTTCGAGGATATTCAGCGCTACGACGTTTATTTGTCGGGATTTGATCTGAATGGTGTCTATATTGGTCGAAGTGATTTGCACGTATTCGATAAGGAGCGAAAAAAGGGACGTTGGCATTTTAATTTTCAATATTTACAAAAATTGAACCGATTTGAATTTCGAGAGGGGAACGGACTGATTGAAATTCGGCTATTGAACGAATTCCTTGGCAAGCGGTCCGTTAATTTTATCTTCGGAAATTTCTCGGTGCAGGTGGGAAAGCCGATAGAGTTCTTGTTGGGACTGGCCCCCCAGCCATTGATTGCGGCGTATAACCACAATCCATATCAAGAGACTATGGTCTACGGGTTTGCCTATGACGCAAACGGACAGATACTCGACCATCACGACTTGGGCATTGGTGTCGAGAAGGTTTCTATCGAACGGATTGATACAGAGACCTACAAGGTTCGGTTAATTTCGTATGAGCGGATTCTCCCCGTATGGGAAGGGATGATTCGTAGTGCGGGTTTTTGAATAGAAAAATGGAGAGGGTAGGGGGGAGAGAGACAAGAAGCCCCTCTCCCTCGTACTTTAAAAACGCTAGGCGATGGCGGATGCAATCACTTTCGCCGCTTGTGGCCCCTTTGCGCCAGATGTGACTTCGAATTCAACTTCCTGACCCTCTTGAAGGGATTTAAACCCTTCCGACTCGATCGCAGAAAAATGAACGAACACGTCCGTTCCACCTTCCTGTGTGATGAATCCATATCCTTTGCTCGCATTGAACCACTTAACATGACCTTTTGCCATTTCTACTTCCTCCTTAACATTGCTAATATCCTGCCCTGATAAGATTTCTCTTGTGTTGCCGTACACCTCATAGCGTCTACTTAAAGTTACTTGGAAACGTGCACCCTTCAGGACAACTTCCCCACAATCAAGATTCTAGTATAGAGATGAAATCCATGTCAAGTTTCCAAATTGTAAAGTCATCAGGGTGAAGGACTGCCTACCGCATGAACGGGAGAAAGTTATGGTTTACACCAAAATAAAGATTATCGTACAATGACAAACTGTTTTTTTGGTTTACCTTTCCATATTAAAGGAGTGAAGATGTCAGAGAAAAGCGACAGACTGCGTAAGTTTTCGAGCGGCCTTATTTTGTTATTGATTGGAACGATTGTTGGGGTGACATTGGTTTCGGAATTTCACCTGATGCCTATGGGACAGGCCGTTGGTGATTCTCAAAAAGTAAAACAAACAGCGGTAGAGATACTTCCCTCCGACCAGATTTTTGTAAAAATAGCAAAATCGGTGACACCTGCTGTCGTGAATATCTCTACATCCCGTATCATTAAAAATAATAATAGCAATAACGGGCAAGGATTTCCCTTTAACGATCCCCTATTCCGAAGATTTTTTGGAGAGGGCGGAGAATCTTTTCAACATCGCAGAGGTGCCCCCCAAGCACCGCAACGCAAGGAACAAAGTTTAGGCTCTGGCGTGATTGTGTCTTCGGATGGCCTGATTGTCACCAATAATCATGTGATTGAAGACGCCGATGAGATAAAAGTCTTTCTGGAAGACAAACGCGAATTTAAGGCCACATTGGTTGGAAGGGATAAAAAAAGCGATATTGCTGTGATCCGAATTAGCGCAACTGGATTGACTACTGTTCCGTGGGGCGATTCTGACAACTTACAAGTAGGGGAATACTCGGTTGCTGTTGGAAATCCGTTTGGATTAAACCAGACGGTGACCATGGGGATTGTGTCTGCCATTGGCCGTGCCAATGTGGGGATTGCCGATTATGAAGATTTTATACAGACGGACGCCGCGATTAACCCCGGAAATTCGGGAGGGGCATTGGTCAACATTCGCGGGGAATTGATTGGCATTAACACCGCCATATTCACGCGCAGTGGCGGTTATATGGGGGTGGGGTTTGCTGTGCCTAGCAATATGGTTCGGTCTATTATGGATTCTCTGGTTGCGACTGGCAAGGTCTCCCGCGGATGGCTAGGGGTTTCCATTCAGGATATCACGCCTGCGCTGGCAAAGGAATTTGGATTAAAAGATTCCAAAGGTGCGCTGGTCACCGATATTATGCCTGATTCTCCAGCGGCAAAATCAGATATTAAACGAGGCGATGTGATTGTCTCTTTTACAGGACAGGAGATTGACAACTCTAGCGACCTCCGAAACAGGGTTGCGCGAACCCGTGTAGGGACAAAGGCTTTGGTGAAAATTATTCGGGATAAAAAAGAGAAAGAAGTATCTGTGACCCTTTCTGAACAACCCAAAGAAATGGCGCAAAAGGGGGAGGAATCTGAAAAGGAATCAAGTCCTGCTTCTTCTTATGGTATTACGGTTCATGAGATCACCCAAGAGATCGCGGATCAGTTTGATCTTGACCCAAGAGAGAAAGGGGTGATTGTTGTACAGGTTGAGTCCGGAAGTCCTGCTGAAGAGTCTGGATTTCGAGAAGGGGATATTATTCTTGAGATCAATAGAAAGATGGTTTCAGATCTAAAGAGTTACGAAAGGCTTTTTTCAAAAATAAAAAAGGGTGATTCTGCTTTATTTCTAATCAATCGGCAAGGGAACCGTTTCTACATCACCCTTACCCACGAAAACGACTAACGGTTCAATGTGAGTAACTGATATGACCCATGCGATCATTGTCGCCGCAGGTAATGGAAAACGCTTTGGGGGCGCGGTTAAAAAACAGTTTGCCTTGCTTAGGAAATCTCCTGTCATTGTGCACACACTCACACCTTTTTTTTTGTCGGCGCAGATTGATACCGTTTCTTGCGTGATTGCAAAAGAGGACATTTCTTCTTTTAACACCATGATGTCTGATTATCCAGCCATCAAGATAGATCATCTGATAGAAGGGGGCGCAAGGCGTCAGGATTCGGTCGCAGAAGGGGTTTTCTTTTTGGCAAATCACTATGGTGCAAACGATCTGGTGGTCATACACGATGGCGCGCGGCCTTTTGTGACGCCCGATCTCATTCAAAAAGTCATTGATTCTGCATCGGATGCGCAAGGTGCTGTGGCGGCCCTGCCTATCTTTGATTCATTGAAAGAGGTTTCTGCAGACGGCGTGCTTGTACGATCCATTGCAAGAGCAGGGGTTTGGGCGATGCAAACCCCCCAAGTCTTTCCATTAGGGGTGCTTGCGCAGGCCATGCGATCTGCGCAATCTTCTAGCTTTGTCGGCACAGATGAGGCCGCAGTCCTAGAACGGATCGGCTATCCTATTGTGTGTGTGATGGGGGAGAAAGAAAATATCAAGATTACCACCACAGAAGATTTGGTTCAGGCCGAAAAAATATTGGAGGTAAGATCAGCGTGATTCGCATTGGCATTGGTTATGACATTCATCGGTTAGACGTTGGGCTTCCGTGTCGGTTGGGCGGCGTTACGATTGAACATGAGAAGGGAATGGTGGGATACTCTGATGGCGATCCCCTGCTCCATGCGATTTGTGATGCGTTATTGGGAGCCGCAGGATTGGGCGATATTGGAAGATACTTTCCAGAAGGCGATCCAAAATGGAAAGGGATCAACTCTCTGACGCTATTAAGCGAAGTACATCAGATGCTGACTTATCATCAGTATCGCGTGGTCAATCTGGATACGGTTATTATTGCAGAAAGGCCGCGTATTGCGCCGCATGTGAATGTCATGAAGACCAACATCGCGCAGTGTCTTTTGATTGCGGAAGATTGTGTGAATATTAAAGCAACCACAAATGAAAAGGTCGGTTTTATTGGGCGGGAAGAGGGAATTGCCGCACAAGCCGTTTGCATTGTTGAACACGCTTAAATTGATCATAGAAGATATTCAGGCCTGTTTTGAGCGGGACCCTGCCGCGCGTAATATCTTTGATGTCCTCTTGACCTACTCTGGATTTCATGCGACACTGGTCCACAGAATTGCCCATCTGCTTTGGAGGATACATATTCCAATGTTGCCACGTTTGCTTTCGCATTTGGCGCGTTTTATAACCGGGATTGAGATTCATCCGGGGGCTGTCATTGGACGTTCTTTTTTTATAGACCACGGCATGGGTGTGGTCATTGGCGAGACCACCGAGATTGGCGATCATGTAACCCTTTATCAGGGGGTGACATTGGGTGGGACGGGCAAAGAGAGCGGGAAGCGGCATCCCACAATTGGGCATCATGTCATTATTGGGGCTGGCGCAAAGGTGTTGGGGGCGAATCAGATTGGGGATTACGTTCGGATTGGCGCCAACGCGGTTGTGTTAGGATCGGTGCCTGACCATGCCACAGTGGTAGGTGTTCCGGGAAAGATATTACAGCGTCCATGGGAAGAGGAGGAGTTGGATCATTTGAAATTGCCGGATCCCATTACAGAACGGCTGGAGCGGATGGAAAAAGAGTTCCTTCTCTTTAAAGAGGAGATCAATAAAAACTTGTCGGAGCGCATAAAATGAAGGGTAATGTTCTTATTGTTGATGATACTGAGTTTTATAGAAAAGTCTATATGTCAAAGTTGCTTTCAGCCGGGTATCTTACCCGCGTGGCCACCAACGGCATTGAGGCATTAAAAGCGATGATGACCCAGAAACCCGATTTGATCTTGCTTGATCTTGTCATGCCGGAGATGGACGGGTTTAAGGTATTGCAGGCGGTGCGCGCCTCCCCTGCATTAAGTAGGATTCCAGTGATTGTGTTTTCGTCAAAAGGCGCGCCGGAAGAAATACAAAAAGCACTTCAAGCAGGCGCGAACGACTTCTTAATTAAAGCCACGACAACACCAAACAAAGTCATTGAGAAGATCGAATCGTACCTCAAGAAGTAGGCAAGCAGACACAGATTCTGTTCCTAACTTTTCTGCGCCCCTTCTTTGTTGGTATCAAAAGAACGGGCGCGATTTGCCTTGGCGTAAGACGACGGATCCGTATGCCATCTGGGTCTCCGAAATTATGTTACAACAAACGCAAGTTGTAACGGTTCTCCCGTATTACAAGCGGTTTCTATTAGCCTTTCCAACGGTGCAATCGCTTGCCTCTGCTAAGATGAATGATGTCTTAAAGTTGTGGCAGGGGCTAGGATACTACGCGCGCGCGCGCAATCTTTGGTTTTCTGCGCGAAAAATAGTCAGCCAATTTGGCGGAACCCTTCCTGCGACGATTTCCGAATTACGCACGCTTTCTGGTATTGGCCGCTCAACGGCTGGAGATATATTAAATATTGCTTTTGGCCAGCGTCATCCCATGCTGGATGGAAACGTTAAGCGAATACTCATCCGTTATTTTTGTATCTTTGATGACCCAAAAGATAAAACTGTGGATGCGGAATTGTGGCGGCTTTCAGAGGCTATGCTTCCTAAAGAAAATATCAATTATTATACACAAGCGATTATGGATTTGGGGGCGACCCTCTGTCTTCCAAAAATGCCTAAATGCGATTGTTGTCCTGTTTCGTCTTCGTGTCAGGGGTATCAAAAAGGGGTACAAAATAATCTCCCCATCATGCCTGTCCGAAAAAAGACACCGCATTATGATTATGTTTGCGCGGTTATTCAAAAAAAAGAAAAAGTCTTAATTAAAAAGCGTAAAGAAACAGGGCTTCTCGGAGGTTTATGGGAATTTCCATGCGGAAGGGTGACCGACATGAACAGGTCTTTTAATGAAATTATTGCAACGGAAATAGGACAAGAAATTTCTTTGATCCCGTTAGAAATTAAAATCAAACACGCCTTTACGCATTTTAAGATGACGTTTCATTTATTTTCTGGGACAATTCGCAGATCAACCGAGAAACTTCCGTTGAAATGGGTTTCTATAGATTGTCTAAAAGAGTATCCTTTTTCTTCGGCCCATCAAAAAATAATTTTAAAATTGCCATTTGTAAAGTTGTGATGTCTCTACTTATATCTCAAGATCAGATCATTAATGAGGTGGCGACATTACAACGCCTTGTCTTCAATGGGGAGACGGAAAACCCCGTGGCGCGCCAGTCTTTTGATGATCGGCTCAATCGTCTAAGAGACATTTTTCGAGCGACGCCGCAACACTTTAGTCAAGAGATAATCGCCTCCCTCAAGAAACTGTCCGATGCAACTGCTCCAAAAACAAATCGCCTGCAGACCACGCCGCATGAAGTCTTGAAGTCGCTTTTTGGCTACTCTTTGTTTCGACCGGGACAGGAGGAGATTATTCAGGCCATCCTTTCGGGGAAAGACTGTATTGGCGTGATGCCCACCGGAGCAGGCAAATCGCTGACGTATCAGATTCCTTCGCGAATTCTTTCGGGGACGACACTTGTCATTTCACCGCTGATTGCGCTGATGAAGGATCAAGTGGATGCCCTCACAGAGATAGGCATTCGTGCGACCTTTCTCAATTCCAGTTTAACCCCCGAAGAACGCCAAGAGCGAAGAACGCTTTTAAAAAATGGAAAGTATGATCTGGTCTATGTTGCCCCAGAGGGATTGGAGGGATTTCTAAGAGATTTCTTGTTAAACTGCCAAATTGTTTTGATTGCCGTTGATGAAGCCCATTGCATCAGCCAGTGGGGACACGACTTCCGCCCCGCTTACCGGAATCTCTCTGGGTTGAAATCACGCTTTGGAGATGTTCCCGTGCTGGCACTGACGGCAACGGCAACGGAAGCTGTGACTTGCGATATCGTTTTACAGATGGGCATGGTCGCGCCATTTAGTTTTCGGGGATCGTTTTTTCGGCCCAATCTTCATATTTCTGTTTATAAAAAAGGAACGGGACGAGACACGAAAAAAGATATTCTGCGTCTTCTTCAATCGCGTCACGGACAATCAGGGATCATCTATTGTCTGAGCCGAAAAAGTGTGGAACACACAACGGCGTATTTGGTGTCACACGGTATTCGCGCCCTGTCCTATCACGCCGGGATGGAGAATGGGCAAAGGACACGGTCACAAGAGGGGTTTCGGCGGGACGATATTGACGTGATTGTGGCGACAGTTGCCTTTGGTATGGGCATTGATAAATCAAACATTCGCTATGTGATTCATCGTGACATGCCCAAGAGCATTGAAGGGTATTATCAAGAGATTGGCCGGGCGGGTCGAGATGGGGTTGTCAGCGACTGTATTCTTTTTTATTCATGGTCGGAGGTCGTAAGCTATGACCGATTCTTAGACAATCTGGCAGACGAACAGCTCCGCGGTAAGATGGCCTTGCAGACGCGGGAGATGTTCAACTTTGCCGAACGAAACACCTGTCGGCATCAAGGCTTGGTGGCCTATTTCGGAGAGACCCTCTCTTTGTGCAGGGTTTCATGCGATGTCTGCAGTAAGTCCGATATTCTGGCGAAGGTTCCGACTGTCGCGCAAAGTCGCCCGATTTTAAGAGACAAACGGCCTACACTATCGGATGAAATTCCTGATATGTCTGATGCAATGTTCATTCGGCTCAAGACATTGCGAAGGCGTCTCGCAGATGAGAAGGGGATTCCAGCCTATCTTGTCTTCAGTGACGCAGTCTTGCTCCAAATGGTGGCGCAACATCCATCCACAGAGGCGACTCTCTCTCAAATCAGTGGAATCGGGCCAAAGAAGCTCTCTCAATACGGGGCACTTTTTCTGGCAGAGTTAAAAAAACCAACTTGAAAACCTATTTCAGAATGTGCTAATTTGCTGTTATGCCGAATATTGCTTATGCTAACGGAAAGTGGATGCCTTTGGCTTCTGCTTCTGTTTCTGTGGAAGATCGAGGATTTCAATTTGGAGACGGCGTCTATGAGTTGATCCGAACCTATCACGGAGCCGTTTTTCACCTTGATGAACATATCAAAAGACTTTATGAGAGTTTGAAACAGGTTGAGATTGCTCTCCATAAAACGCCTGCGGAACTAAAACAGGTTGTTGTCTCTGGCGTAAAGAGAAGCGGATATGCAGAGACGAAAATTTATATTCAGGTGACACGCGGGAAGGCACCCCGACTGCATTCTTTCCCAAAAGGAGTTCGGCCAACCCTTGTCATGACCTTTCGGAAATTCGATTCATTGCCTAAAACCCTTTTTGAAAAAGGAGTTTCGGTTATTTCTACAAACGATATTCGATGGGGCTTATGTAACGTGAAATCGCTCAATCTGCTTCCGAATATTCTGGCGCGAGAACATGCAGTGAGGGCCGGGGCGTATGAGGCCATTTTTGTTCGGAACGATCTGGTCTGGGAAGGGGCAGGCAGTAATCTTTTCGCGGTGTTTGGGAAAAAAATCGTTACGCCGCCGATAGGGCATTATATGCTTTCTGGTATTACAAGGGAAATAGTGCTTGCATTGGGGAGAACAAGCGGGTTAAAAGTGAGTGAAGAGAAAATGACCATTGCATCACTCTATCAAGCCGATGAGATCTTTTTGACAGGAACTACCATCGAAATACTGCCTGTTATTCGCTTAGATAAAAGGAAAATAGGCACTGGAAAACCAGGGACAATAACATCAATTTTACATAAAGACTTTCAGAACACAATTGTTGGGCAGTGCAGACTGGGATGAAAACTGACAGGATTTCAGCATAATGGGTAACTAAACCAGAATGGACATGTTACAAGACGTATAATAGCATTATACGGAGGTTGATAAATGAAAGATCAAGCACATTCTGAAAATAGATTTGTCTCTCTGGTAACTCGCCTGAGAAAATTTCGGCTTCCTTTGGTTATTGCTTTTTATGTTCTTACGATTCCATTGTCCTACATCTGCACTTTTTATATTCGTTTTGATTTTAAAATACCTGACCGGTATTGGCTGGTTATTCTGCATACTTTAATTCCCTTATTTTTCGCGAAACTGCTTGCTTACTCTGCCATGCGAATCTACCTTTCTTCTTGGCAATTTACCTCGCTCCAGGATCTGATGGATGTCGTTAAGTCTGTATTCTTGGGTTCTGCTATTGCCTTGGCATTGTTTGCTTTCCTTGAAAAGATGGACGATTTTCCAAGATCAATTGTCCCAATAGATGCGGTGATGAGCATTTTTATGATCGCATCTGCGCGGCTTTTTTTAAAATACTGCTATGAGGGTTTTGGACATTCAGGAAGCCCTCACCAACATAAACGTGTGCTGATTGTGGGTGCAGGATTTGGCGGAAATCATGCCATTCATGAGATGAAAATAAATCCAACTGTAGACGCTCTGCCTATTGGTCTTGTAGATGACAACATCTATTTGATGGGAACAAAAAGGGAGGGTATCCCCGTACTGGGCAATACACACGATATCCCGATGTTGGTTGCAAAATACGCTATTGATGAGGTGGTTGTGGCCATTCCATCTGGGGCGCATAAAGATATTGTTCGGATTACTGACATTTGTAAAAACAAAAATATTTCTGTGCGGGTTTTGCCCAGTCATGGAAAATTTATTCAAGACGCCACCTATACTGGGCGTCTCAAAGAAGTGCTTACAGACGACTTGCTTGGCCGAAGGCTTATTCGGTTTTCCCAAGTGTCTGATCTTGTCCGCATGAAGGATGAAATAGAGGGCAAAGTTGTTTTTATCAGCGGTGCTGGGGGATCTATCGGATCAGAACTATGTCGGCAAGTTGCTTTGTATTATCCCAAACTCTTAATTATGTATGAACGTTATGAAACATCTCTGAACGATCTTGAATTAGAAATGCAGAGAACCTTTCCAAAGCAAGCGATATTGCCTATTTTGGGGGATATTCTTGATACCAAAAAGGTAGATCAAATTCTTGCAACGTATTTAGTCTCCATTATTTACCATGCGGCGGCTTATAAGCATGTCCCCGTGATGGAAAGAGAGCCTATGGAGGCGGTGCGCAATAATATCTCTGGAACCTATCGTTTGGGACAACTTGCGATCAAGAACAACGTCAAGAAGTTTGTTATGATTTCAACGGATAAGGCTGTGAAGCCCTCTAGTATCATGGGGGCGACCAAGCGTGTTGCCGAACTGATTGTACAGCATCTCAATGCCAACTCCGAGTGTCAATTTGTTGCAGTGCGATTTGGCAATGTGATTGGAAGTAACGGCAGTGTGATCCCGCTTTTTAAGAAACAGATTGCAGAGGGAGGGCCTGTCACGGTCACACACAAAGATATGACCCGTTATTTTATGGCGATCACAGAGGCTGTCCAGCTTGTTCTGATGGCAGGGGCTATTGGAAAAGGCGGAGAAATCTTTCTGCTTGATATGGGGCAGCCTATCAAAATTCTGGAGGTTGCGGAGGCGCTTATTAGACGTACAGGCCTTGTTCCCAATGAAGATGTGGATATTGTCTTCTCGGGAATTCGTCCGGGGGAAAAACTTCATGAAGAGCTTTTCTGGTCTGGAGATGGGATTGTTTCAACAGAACATAAATCCATTACAATGCTCAAGCCCCATGAAATAGATGACCCTACTTTTTTGGAGTCTGTTCATCTGCTAGAACTAGATATCATCGATGCAAATGTTGAAAATGTAATACCCCGTCTGCAAAAGTTAGTACAGGACTTTACAATTGACGTCAAATATGAGATGCGCGGTGCCGCGAAAATTATATAAAGATGTTCTAAAAATATTCTTTGGGATCTGTGTTTACTACTCAGGTCTTTTTTTTCTCATGCGTGCATGGAATAATCTTTGCGGACGTAGGCTCACCATTGTGACCTATCATCGGGTTACCCCAAAGCGGTTAGACCAAATAGAA
>Ga0213870_1000729_pt1 | contig 15370 bp, 8 predicted proteins | sample WICALVC2017_Meta_FD_160119 | JGI IMG/M metagenome (GOLD analysis project Ga0213870, IMG submission 160119) | Freshwater microbial communities from subterranean cave lake in Wind Cave National Park, South Dakota, United States - WICALVC2017 | ecosystem: Environmental > Aquatic > Deep subsurface >... | reverse complement strand
TATTTTCTGTAGACGATATGAAAGACGTTAAACTAGATAATTTTGTGGAGGAAAATAATTCAGAAACGTATAATACAAAACGTGGCGCGTTAAATCCAAATTATAATTTTTTATCTTTTGTGGTGGGGACAGGCAATCAATTTGCGTATGCCGCTTCCTGTAAAGTGGCCGAATCTTATGGAACGGCCTATAATCCTCTTTTTATTTACGGAGATGTTGGGCTTGGAAAAACACATCTTCTATCCGCAATTGGTAATTATTTTACAACTCAAAATCCTAAACTTAAAATGATTTATAGAACCTGTGAGCAATTTACAAATGATATGATTAATTCCCTTCGAAACCAAACGATGAGAGAATTTCAAAACAAGTATCGTAGTGTGGATATGCTTTTGATTGATGATATTCAATTTATTGCAGGCAAAAAAGGAACACAGGAGGAATTTTTTCACACGTTCAATACGCTTATTGAAGCCAATAAACAGATTGTATTTTCATCAGATAGACCCGTGAAAGAGATAGAAGATATTGAAGAGAGGCTTAGATCTCGGTTTGAAATGGGTTTGGTTGCGGATATACAATCCCCTAATCTTGAAACAAAAATTGCTATTTTATATAAAAAGGCAGAGGCAGAAAAAATAACCCTTCCAGAAGATGTGGCACTTTTTGTCGCAGGAAATATACGTTCCAATATTCGGGAAATGGAAGGAGCGTTAATACGGTTGGGCGCACACAGCTCACTTGTGGGTGAGCAGATTACGCTTGATGTTGCACGTCGTGTTCTACGAGATACCATTACAGAAATTAAAAAAGAAATTTCTATAGAAGATGTTCAAAGGGCCGTTGCTGATCAGTTTCAAATGAAGGTGAGCGACTTAAAATCAAAAAGAAGAACAAAAAATCTTGTTTTTCCAAGACAGATTGCGATGTATCTTTGTCGCGAACTCACCAAGGCTTCTTTTCCAGAAATAGGTGCGGCCTTTGGAGGAAAAGACCATTCTACCGTCATTCATTCTTGCAAGCAGATCGAAAAGGAAAAAGAAAAAGATGTTCATTTAAAAAGAACCTTAGAAATAATTACAAAAAAGATTATTGGGGAATAACTATGAAAATCCGAATAACGCGCAAAGATCTCTTTACAGGACTACAGCAGGTGCATGGGGTTGTGGAAAAAAGAAACACGATGCCGATTCTCTCTCATGTTTTAATTTCAGCAGAAGCCCCCATAATGACTGACGCAGACAATGAGCATACGCATACCCCACAAACCATATCTCTTTTTGCAACCGATTTAGAAATTGGTATTCGCGATCATTATCCTGCGGCAGTTATCACCCCGGGAAAGGTCACTGTTCCCGCCAATAAGTTTTTTGAGATTGTGCGTAAACTTCCAGACGGAATGATTGATATAGAACAACTGGACAATCACTGGATTTCTATTGAATCTGGAAACAGTTATTTTAAAATGGCAGGACTGTCGCCAGAAGAATTTCCCGCCCTGGCCATTTCAGAAGGCGATATCACAATCACGGTAGATACTATCCTACTTTCAAAAATGATTCGCAAAACGCTTTTTGCGATTGGGGAAAACGATTCCCGCTATATTTTAAATGGCATTTTGCTTCAAATTCAAAAAATAACCGATGTTAAAAGCCAGCTTCGTTTTGTGGCCACAGACGGACATAGGCTGGCCTTGACTGATGGGGTGATTAAACGCACGACAGAAAAACTATTAGAAGAACAGGTGACCGTTCCGAAAAAAGCGATTTTAGAAATTAAGAGAATTTTAGCCGACATCAAAAGCGACGAATCTAAAGAAGAACCGACCATTACATTTGGAAAAGGCCTGCTGACATTTAAATATAAGACAACAATTCTGACTTCTCGCTTAATGAACGGAAACTATCCAAACTACCAGCAGGTTATTCCAACCCATAACGACAAGCATATTATCGTTAATAAGTTTGCGTTGACGGGGGGCTTGGAACGGGTGTCTATTTTGTCTCAAGAAAAAGCGGATACCATTAAAATGAGTGTAGAGAAGGGACAGATTGTTTTGAGTTCGCAAAATCCAGAACTCGGAGAGGCGCGAGAAGTCATTGATACCTCCTTTGCTGGAGAACCGTTTGAGACCCTTTTTAGCGCGCGCTATCTCATGGATCTGCTTTCAGTGTTAGACGAAGAGCATGTGACGTTTGAATTTAAAGAGGCCACTTCTTCCTGTTTAATACGAGAAGACGCAGGTAAATTTTTATCTATTATCATGCCACTGAAAGAGTAATATAAAATGGAACAAGATCAAACAGAGTACGGCGCAGAAAAAATAAAAATTCTGGAAGGGCTAGAAGCCGTTCGAAAACGGCCTGCCATGTATATCGGCGGCACAGGCCCTGATGGATTGCATCACCTTGTCTATGAAGTGGTGGACAATTCCGTTGATGAAGCGATGGCGGGATTTTGCAGTGAAATTTTTGTCACGATTCATATCAATAATTCCGTCACTGTGGTTGACAATGGCCGTGGCATTCCCACAGATATCCATGCAGACCGCAAAGTGTCCGCGGCAGAGGTTGCCTTAACGGTGCTTCATGCGGGCAGTAAATTTAATAACGACACATACAAAGTATCAGGCGGGCTTCATGGTGTTGGTATTTCAGTTGTGAATGCGCTTTCAGAAAAACTGCAATTAGAAATCAAACGCGATGGCGTGGTCTATCAACAAGAATATGAACGTGGCAAGCCGATTTATCCGCTGAAAGTCACTGGCAAAAGCAAACGACGCGGCACAACAGTTACCTTTCTGCCTGACGCTTCTATCTTTGATCAGATTGAATTCTCTTACGATACTCTCACGCAGCGGCTACGAGAGCTGGCCTTTTTGAATAAGGGCCTTAAAATTTTTATAGAGGATGAACGTACAGAGCATAAACAAGAGTTTTGCTATGTGGGGGGGATATTTTCGTTTGTAGAGATGTTAAACGAAAATAAAACCCCTTTGCACAAGCCGATTTTTGTGGAAAAAGAAAAAGGTCTTGTGGTGCTGGAATTGGCGATGCAATACAATGCGAGTTATTCAGAAACTCTTTTTTCGTTTGCGAACAACATCAACACAAAAGAAGGCGGCACCCATCTTGTTGGTTTTAAGTCGGCCCTCACACGCACCATTAACAGTTACGGCCAAGCGCGCGGGATTTTGAAAAAAGAGGAGACGTTGTCGGGTGACGATGTTCGAGAAGGGCTGACAGCCGTCGTTTCCATTAAATTGCCGAACCCCCAGTTTGAGGGACAGACCAAGACTAAATTGGGGAACTCGGAGATCAAAGGGGTTGTCGAATCGGCTGTGAATGAAACCCTTGCGGAATATTTTGAGGAAAATCCTGCTACGGCCAAGAAAATTGTGGATAAGGCGGTTACGGCGCAACGCGCGCGCGAGGCGGCACGAAAAGCCAAAGATTTAATTCGCAGAAAAAATGTGATGGACGGCGGTTCGCTTCCGGGAAAACTGGCCGACTGCTCTGAAAAAGATCCGGCACTTTGTGAGATTTATCTTGTTGAAGGAGATTCAGCAGGCGGGTCGGCCAAGCAAGGGAGAGATCGGCGTTTTCAGGCGATCTTGCCGCTCAAGGGTAAAATTCTTAATGTCGAACGGGCGCGATTTGACAAAATGATATCGTCTGAAGAGATTCGGATTCTCATTACGGCGTTAGGGTGTGGTGTCGGTGATGATTTTGATATTGCCAAGGCGCGTTATCATCGCGTCATTATCATGACCGATGCCGATGTGGATGGCGCCCATATTCGGACCTTATTGCTGACGCTATTTTATCGGCAGATGGTGCCATTAGTTGAAAAAGGGTATATCTACATTGCACAACCTCCTCTTTTTAGAGTGAAACGTGGCAAGGCAGAACAGTATATTAAGGATGAGCCTGCCATGCGGGAATATCTTTTTTCGGCCGCTCAAAATGAAGTGCAGTTGCATTGTGAAGATCAGAAAATCTCTGGAACGCGCGTGCGAACGCTTTTAAAAAAACTGGTTGCATTTGAGTCGCTTTTGGATCATTTTGCAAAAAAACAGATTGATTCTGATCTATTGCGAATATTGGTTTCTGAAACCGATTTTAATAGCGAGCATTTAAAAAACAGAACGTTTCTAGCCGTGCTGATTCCGAATATCGAACAGAAGATGCGGATTGCATCGCCTGATGGAACGGTTGCATTAACGATTGAGCAAGACGAAGAGCATGAATCGTTTCGCGTAGTGTGTCATGTACAAAAAAATGGTGCGACAAAACGATTTAATCTGGATGAAGCATTAGCAACCTCGCCGGAATTTCGAGAATTGTACAATATTGCGCCTCAGCGCATTGGGCTTGGGGCACCGCCTTATAAAATCTCCGATCCAGAGGGTGAGTCTTCCTATAAGACCTCTGCGGGGCTTGTTAGTCATATCCTAGAACGGGGGAAAAAGGGGCTTTCAATTCAGCGATACAAGGGTTTGGGAGAAATGAACCCGACCCAACTCTGGGAAACCACCATGAATCCAGAGGTGCGAACCCTGCAGAGGGTGCAACTTCAAGATATTATTGAAACCGATAAAACATTTTCGATGCTCATGGGAGAAGAAGTGGAGCCGCGCCGCCTCTTCATTGAACAACACGCACAAGAAGTAAAAAACCTAGAAATCTAGGAGAGGAGGCGCGGCCTAAAGCGGTTATACAGCCCGCGTTGGGGCTGTGTGAAAATGGGATAATTTTAGGTGAAGAAAGTGAATTTATGCCTGAAGGAAATATAACTGATCTTGACGCAGAAATGCGGTCTGCTTATTTGTCTTATGCAATGAGTGTCATTGTGGGCCGTGCCTTGCCTGATGTGCGTGACGGCTTAAAGCCTGTGCATAGGCGCATTCTGTATGCCATGTTTCGCGAAGGTCTTTTGTCTAGCAAACGATATTCAAAATCTGCCGGTGTGGTCGGTGAGGTCATTAAGAAATATCATCCTCATGGCGATGTTGCGATTTACGATGCCATGGTTCGGATGGCGCAAGATTTTAACATTCGCTACCTGCTTGTGGATGGGCAGGGGAATTTCGGTTCTGTGGATGGCGATCCCCCTGCGGCCTACCGCTATACTGAGGCGCGGCTGACAAAAATCGCGGAAGAGATGTTGGCCGATATTGATATGGATACGGTTGATTTTACCCCGAATTTTGATGAGACGCATACCGAGCCGTCGGTGCTTCCTTCTCGCATTCCCAATTTGTTGATGAACGGCTCAACCGGCATTGCAGTGGGCATGGCCACAAACATTCCGCCCCATAATCTTGGCGAGCTGTTAGATGGTGCGATGATGATCTTGGAGAATCCAGACGCTACGATTGACGAACTCATGGGCAAGGTGAAAGGGCCTGATTTTCCGACTGCCGGTATTATATATGGTGTGAAGGGCATCAAGGATGCGTTTCGAACAGGGCGCGGATCCATTATTTTGCGCGCGCGTGCCATTGTAGAGGTGAACGAACGGACTGAACGCGAGACGATTATTGTGACGGAACTGCCCTATCAAGTGAACAAGGCCAGATTGATCGAGAAAATTGTGGAGGAGATGCGAGAATTAAGAATTACCGGAATCTCCGATTTGCGGGACGAGTCAGATCGAGATGGGATGCGGATTGTTATTGAGTTAAAACGCAATGAGAACGCCTCTGTGGTCATCAATCAGCTTTATCATAATACGCAGATGCAGACCTCGTTTGGTGTCATCATGCTGGCCTTGGTGGGGAATCAGCCTAAGATTTTAAATCTCAAGGAAGCGCTTGAACACTTTTTAGATTTTCGGCGTGAGGTTGTGGTGCGGCGGTCTCGTTATGAATTGCAGAAGGCCAGAGAGCGTGCCCATATCCTAGAGGGGTTGAAAATTGCGTTGGATCATATTGATGCCGTGATTGCGTTGATTCGCAGATCGCCCTCTCCCGATGTGGCCAAAACAGGGTTGATGGCCGAATTTAATCTTTCTGCAATACAGGCGCAAGCGATTCTCGAGATGCGTCTGCAGAGATTGACTGGATTAGAGCGGGACAAGCTTTTGGCTGAATATGCAGAAGTGCTTAAAAAAATAGAGCAGTTACTGGAATTGTTAAGCAGTGATTTCTTGATTCGGCAGACTATTAAGAGGGAACTGCTGGAGGTGCAGGAGAAATTTGGAGACGAACGCAGAACTGAGATTTTAGATGAGACGCGGGAGTTTCAGCTTGAAGATTTTATTGTTGCGGAAGAGATGGTGATTACGGTTTCCCATGCGGGCTATATCAAACGCAATCCGACCACGCTTTATCGGAGTCAACGGCGGGGCGGTCGTGGAAAGATTGGAACGGGGCTAAAAGACGAAGATTTTGTAGAACATCTTTTTACCGCTTCTACGCATGATTTTCTCTTGCTGTTTACGGATACAGGGCAAATGCATTGGCTGAAGGTACATAAAATTCCGGAAGCGGGACGCGCCTCAAAAGGAAAGGCGATTGTGAATTTGCTTTCGTTGGCGCAGGGCGAAAAAATAACCGCCATCCTTTCTGTGGCCAATTTTGAAGTCGGGACGTCGACTGCGGACGGAAAGTTTGTGGTGATGGCGACGCGAAACGGGATCATCAAAAAGACGTTGCTTTCTGCCTATAGCAATCCGCGCGTAGGGGGCATTCGTTCTATCAATTTAGAGGAAGGGGATCGCCTCATTTCAGTTGCACTCACTGGCGGCCTACATGAGATTTTCTTAGGAACGAAAAGTGGGCTGTCAAACCGCTTTGCAGAGGACGAGGTGCGTTCAGTTGGGCGGGTCTCTGTGGGCGTTTATGGCATTCGTCTGAATGACGGCGATGAAGTTGTTGGCATGGAGGTGTTAGAGCCTAACAGTCAGGCGATGCTCTTAACCGTTACAGAAAATGGTTTTGGAAAGCGGACTGAATTCTCTGAATACACGCCGCATGGACGTGGCGGCAAAGGTGTGATTACGATTCAGACCAGCGCGCGCAATGGCAATGTGGTTGCCGTTTTAAAGGTCGCTCAGGATGAGGAGGTGATGTTGATTACCTCCGGCGGTAAAATTGTTAGGCTTCGTGTTGGGGACATTCGGGTGGTCAGCCGCAACACGCAAGGGGTCAAACTAATCAATACGGAAGAGGGAGAGAAAGTAGTCGGCGTGGCACTTCTTGCTGAAAAGGGAGATCCCGCAGAAGAAGCGGAAGAAAGCGAACCGACCTAAGACCCCGCATCGTATCGCCAGATATCATTAAACAAAACCCACGACTTCCTTCACTTGGCTGTCATGCGTGAATTCTGTTCCAACGCCACCAATGGTTAGAATTTCATCAATAAAAGAATTCGCGTCACCTTTAATAATATGGCATTTATGAACACCACTTCTCAATACTCCAAGGCAAGTTTCGACTTTCGGAATCATTCCTCCTTGAATTATTCCCGAACTTATTAATGTCTCAGCTTGACTCACAGTTAAGCTCGAAAATATTTTTTTGTTATTATCCCGCACACCTTCCACGTCTGTCATGAGAATCAATTTCTCTGCTTTAATTGCAGAAGCAATTGCCCCAGCTACAACATCAGCATTTACATTAAATCCTAGATATTCATCACTCATTCCTGCTGTTATAGAAGACACTATCGGCACGACATCATCTTTTAATGCATCCAATAGCGCAGTATCAACAAACTGTGGAATACCCACTAGACCAAGCGAAGCATCGTCTATTTGTTTTGATTTTACCAATCCAGACTCAGGCGCGAAAACAATTCCTTTATAACTGTGTTTTTCTACCTCTTTTTTAATTTCATGACTGATCGTAGAAAAAACTTTTTTTGCTAATTTTAAAATTTCTGGCGTCGTTACGCGCAATCCACTGATAACTTTATTTATTATCTTTTGACTCTCCATCTCTTTATTTAATTGCCTTGAACCGCCATGAACCAGAATGACATTTATGCCAACTTGCTTTAAAAAAATAATATCTTCTACCAATGGCGTAAGGTAAGTCATTTGCCCGTTACTCACCTCTTCCAAAACAGATCCGCCTAGTTTTAAAACAATTTTTTTGCCCGAAAATTCTCTAATAAACGGAATTGCTTCATGTAATTTAGCTTGTGAAAAAGCGTGGGTTTTGTGAAGTGCTCTCACAGCTTTAATTGATTTAAGGTTGCGTAACATAAAAATACCAGAAATTATAAGAAACGAAAAAACATCTTAAAATATTGCAGTCGTGTCTGGTCGGATACGAGCATACGCCTTGAGTGTATCTATTTTTGATGTATTTTGTCAATAACAGAACGCTGTTGTCGTCACTAAATGATAATGTCAGATGAGTAACGCGTTAGAAATGTCACATTTTTTGCTTGGCAATCTCTTTGAGCAAGGAGGTGACCATGACAGATCGCAGGTGATTTTGGTAATGTACTCGGTAGGGGTAAACATAAAACAATGCGCACGATTATTCTTCCCCATGGCACAGACCTCATTGAATCTACAGCCTCGCATCTCATTGCGAATGACTGCGATTATTCATCCTCGCTGGTTATTTTTCCCGGAAAACGACCTGCTCATTTCTTAAGGGTACAAATCGCCCAAAAGATCGGGGGCAGTTTTATTCCGCCTGTCACTTTTTCCGCAGACGAATTTGTAGATTTTATCTATGAGAAGTTTGCAATCCTCAAAAGACTAGAGCCGATTGACGCCGTTGCCCTTCTGTATGAAATTCATCAGGAGGCGCCTATCCCCATGGGCGGCACAGGTTTTATGACCCTTGATCGCTTTTTTCCGCTGGGCATGAATATCTATCACGACCTTGAAGAAATAACCATTGAAGGGGTTTTGTCTTCGCAGATACAAGGGATGGAAACATTGCTTGCCGAAAAAATACCACAATACACAACAGAGCGCGTAGCGTCTTTGGTTTATTTCTACGATGCGTTTTATAAGAAAATAGACGCACTGGGTTTTTCTACGAGATCGCAACGCTATCAATTTGCGGCCAAACAAATTGATCAAGCGGGGTTGCAGTCATACAACCGAATTATTTTTGCCGGGTTTTTTGCCCCGACCATCGCCGAAAAAATAATATTTCAAAAATTATTTGCGTATGAAAATACCCTCTTCCTTTTTCAACAAGGCGTGGGTCTTCAAGAACAGTTGCAAAAGATAGGGGTCGTTGTTCCAGAGCCTGCTGTAAAAATAAGCGCGGAACAAAACATTCATTTTTATAGCAGTCCAGATACCCACGGACAAGTGTTGGCCTTGGGCGCGTTGCTCAAAAAATGTCAATCTGACGGGGATGTTCTTACAAAAGACAGTGTCATTATGTTGCCGACAACAGATACGCTGTTCCCCCTGCTGCGACATGGCCTCTCTGATATGGACGAAGAGGCTTACAACGTATCTATGGGTTATCCATTGGCGCGAACGCCCATTTTTGGTTTTCTCAATAATCTCATGGGGCTTGTTATGTCTATGGACGGCGACAAGGTTTATATCCCAGACTACCTGAAATTCATCTTGCATCCGTACACCAAAAATATTTATTTTCAAAACAATGCAGAGATCACTCGGGTTTTATTTCATACGATTGAGGAGGCACTCTTAAGCCAAACCACAAAGACATTTACGACCCTTGCAGCAATCGAAGAAAATACAACGCTCTTTCAAAATGCAGAGCAAAAACTCAACGACCAAAATGCAACACAAGCGCAATTACAAGAACACCTGAAAAAGATTCATAACGTCTCTATTGGCAAGTTTCTTTCTTTTCAAAATATTTCCGAATTTTCTGAAAACTGTATAAACCTGCTTGTTTTTTTGTTCCATCAGAGCACTGCGAAAATGCATCCGCTCTTTCATCCTTTTTTAGAATCGCTGATCACTGCGTTGACCACGCTGTCGCGATCTGCCATGCGCGACCTCGCATTTTGTGATCGCGCGCGTTATTTTGTTTTTCTGCGTCAGTATATTGCGACTTGTCATACTCCTTTTTCGGGGACACCGATTCGCGGCTTGCAAGTTTTAGGATCGCTAGAAACACGCAATCTTACGTTTCGCCATCTTTTTGTATTAGACGTTAATGAGGATATTCTTCCCGCAACGCATAAGGAAGCATCTCTTATTCCCTTTCGGGCGCGAGAGATTTTGGGTCTGCCTACTTATATAGATAAGGACAAACGCACGGCTTATTATTTTGATCTGCTGATCCATGGTGCCGTAGATGTCCATCTATTTTTTATCGAAAACGATAAAACAGAACGGTCTCGTTTTGTTGAGCAACTGCTTTGGGCAAAGGAAAAAACCGATCAAACGCTTGACAGCCGTCGCGCTATTTTGCCGATTACTTATCAGGTAGACCTCGTGAGTAAAAATCCTGTCCCCATTGATAAGTCTTCTGTTGTCGCCGCATTTCTAAAAGAATTTACGTTTAGCGCAACGGCTCTCGACACCTATCTTAAATGCCCCCTGCAGTTTTATTACAAATATGTCTTTGGCCTAAGGCAAAACGCGTTGATATCAGGAGATATAGCGGGTGACGAAGTGGGACGATTTGTTCATGCGGTTTTAGGGGATTATTTTTTAGTAAGACAAAACCGCCCATTAGATGCATCCGATATTGATACGGCACAAATGGACAGGGTGATAGATGCGCTCTTTGCAAAACAATATGGGGACGATGTGTCGTCTGGTACGCTGATCCTTTATGCAAGACAGGTGAAACGGCATTTACATGAATTTCTGGTGGACTATATGGCCCCGCTCATAAACGAACACCACGTGGTTGTATTGTCGTGTGAGGAACAGATCAATGTCTCTGTAAACGGATTTCGATTACGAGGCCAGATAGATAAAATCGAACGTAGGAATGACAAGATTATTGTGATTGATTATAAGACTGGGGCGCAGACTTCGCGTGTTGCGATTGATTTCAAAAAATTAGATATTGAGAACAGGAAAAGTTGGCCAAAAGCGATAGGCTCTCTCCAGTTGCCTTTTTACATCTTGCTTTACAGTGAGGCAACAAAAACAAGCATTCAGGATATGGAAGCCTTATTTTTATTTTTGGGCCGGTTTAAAATTGGGAAGGAGATTGAGCAGGCTTTGTTTGGGGGCGAATCGCAAGATCTGATTTACGCAAAGCTCAAAACAGTCATCTTGAAATTGCTTGCAGAGATCACCGATGTTGCCGTTCCTTTTTGTCCAACGGAAGACCTCAAGGGCACCTGTCCTGGATGTGATTATCAAACGATATGCGGAACAAAGTGGAGAGGTAGCAAGTCTTAATTTTCTTTGCGTGCCAATTCCTCTGCGAGACTTAGCGTGGCGGAGGTGATCTCTACGCCGCCCAACATGCGAGCCAACTCGGAAACGCGTTCGTCTTTAGAGAGTTTTTGGATGGAAGTCTCTACCCGTTTTTGATCCGTTTTCTTTCTCACGACATAGTGATGGTCTGCAAACCGGGCAATCTGATGCAAATGTGTAATACATAAAACTTGATGTCTTTGGGAAAGGACGGAAAGCCGTTTGCCAATCCTTTCAGCAACGGCCCCGCCCACGCCGGCATCCACTTCATCAAAAATATAAGTCGGTACGGGATCAATATCAGAGAGGGCAATTTTTAAAGCCAACATCAGCCGCGACAATTCCCCGCCAGAAGCAATTTTTGTGATCGCTTGGGGCGACTCTCCGGGCAACGCAATGCGAAACGCAATCTGATCCATGCCGTCTTGCGAAAGTTCCTTGCTTTGGTTTGATATGACAAATTGCGTTTTCTCCATCCCAAGCAGATTCAATTCCTCTTTTACTTTTTTTTCAAGCGGAATAATCTGCGCGTTTCTTTTCTTTGAAAGGGCAAAAGCCTCCTTTGTAAGACTTTCAGAAATCTCAGAAAATGTCTGTTCCATTTCAGACAACCGGGCGCCTTGTTCGGCCAATTCAGAAAGATTTGCCTGCAGTGTCTCTTTTAGATCAAGAATCGCCTCAATTGAGTCGCCATATTTCTTCTTCATATTTTGAATAAGGTAAAGCCGTTCGGTGACGGCTTGTTGTCTTTCGGGATCAAACGATAAATGGCAGGCGCGGTCTCGTAACAGCAAGGCCAACTCTTTGAGATTGATCAGCGCGGTGTTTAAAAGGCCGATTTCAGAATCGGCATCTGATCCGACGTGATTGAGCGTTTTTAATTGTTGTTCAATATTCCCAATCTGGCTTAAAACGCCGCCCTCGTCAGAAAGGAGGGCTGATCCCTGAGAAACGCAGAACAAGATTGTTTCCCAGTTTCTTAATCCCTGTTCTTCTTTTTGTAAAGATTCCTCTTCTCCAATTTTTAAATCGGCCTTCTCAATTTCAGAAAGTTGATATGAAATAAAATCTTCCTGTCGGCGAGAATTATCCCGTGAAGACAGTTCCTTTTTTAAGGCGATTATTTCGTTCAGGAGATCAGCGCGTTTTTGAAAGCCAACAAGGTATTGTTCTCTCTGGCCTGAAAGTTTTCCGTACGCATCTAAAATGGAGATTGGATAGTTTGCATCCGTAAGACATGTCTGATCGTGCTGTCCATGAATTTCCACAAAGGGTTGTCCTGCCTGTTTTAAGACGGAGAGGCTTGCAAACGCGCCATTGATATACGCACGGCTTTTAGATTGCGCAGAAAAAACCCGCCTTAAGATCAGGCCGTCTGAATTTTCTTCGTCAAAACGCGCCTCTAAGACTGCTTCCTCTTCAGAATAACGAACAGGCGTCCCCTCTGATTTTCCTCCAAGAAGAAGGGCAATGGCTTCCACAAGAATTGATTTTCCCGCGCCCGTCTCGCCTGTAATAACAGTGAGACCTTCTTGGAAGGTGATCACGAGGTCTGTGATGATTGCGTAGTGATGTAGCCTAAGCTCCCGTAACATGAAGGGCTAGGCTTACTCTGGGCTTGTCTTCGTGAGACCTACAAGAGACAGGGAGTAGATGAGCCATTTGGAAGGATCGAAATTATACCAAATTGGGCCGTTGCGATAATCTCTGGGATTGGCATGGTGATAGTTGTGATACCCTTCTCCAAAAGTGAGAAGCGATATCCACCAACTGTCACGACTGCTGTTGTGATCGCCATAAGGCTGATTCCCCCATAAATGGCAAATTGAGTTAATACAAAATGTAGAGTTTAAAACCAAGAATGTTCGGAATATCCCAGCCAATAAAAGCGCGCTCACAAAACCCACCCAGCCGCGATGGGCATAGCCAATCACCGATGGAAGCACAAAACCTGACAGGACAACAGGAAAGTAATATTTATATTGCCACATGATCCATTTGTCTTTGCGAAACGGGGCAACATATTTTTCGCTTGCGTAAGGGCTTTTGGTAAATATCCACAGGAGATGACTGTGCCAAAATCCTTTTGTTGCATTGTATGGGTCTTCTTCCTGATCTACTTTCGCGTGATGACGTACATGATCCGAACACCATTTGAGGGCAGAGTTCTCCATCGCCCATCCGCCTACGATCAGTAGGGCGATCTTGACTGTGGGATGCGCTGTAAAACTGCGATGGGAAATAAACCGATGATACCCTACGGTAATGCCAAGCCCTGTCACCAGATATAGAATGCCAAAGAGAGTCCAGTCCACCCAGGAGAAATCGTAGAAATACGCAAAAACAGGAATGCCGAAAACGCTCACCAAAAGGAATAGCGTAAAAACAATAAGGGAGAGATAGTCCGTCCTAAAGTACGGCTTATCTGGCACTGTGTTTTGTATAGGGTCCGGTGACTGCATTTTTAAAACGGGATTCAATGTATACTTTTTTTACGAGGAAAGCAATGGTTTTTCAAGAAAAAAATTACCCTTAACTTCCCCATTGTATTCCAAATTGCAAGGTGCGGTCAATGGCCTGTCGTAACTTAATGATAATGTCATATAAGTAACTTATTAGAAGTGTCACATTCTTTGCATATGGTTACCTTGTTATAGAAAGGAGGTGACCATGGGAAAAGGAGGGCATTTAATAATGAGCATGAAGGAGCGTGAGCGTTTAAGAATGTGTGCGAGGATTAAAGAGGGTGAGTTGAATTTGCGTGAGGGGTCGAATCAGTTGTGTTTCAGTTACCGTCAGATGGTTCGGGTATATGATCGGTTTGTGGAGGAGGGGGATATTGGGCTTGTGCACAGGAGTCGGGGGCGGGTATCAAACCGAGCGAAAGGGTTTCGGGAGGAAGTGATTGGTTTGTACAAGGAGAAGTATATGGGATTTGGGCCGACGCTGGCCTCGGAGAAGTTTGAGAAGGATGGGTATGAGGTGGATCATGATACGGTGCGTTTGTGGCTGATACAGGCGGGTTTGTGGAAGAGACAAAGGAAGCGTGGTCCGCATAGGCAATGGAGAGAGAGGAGGAAGCGGTTTGGAGAATTGATTCAGATGGATGGGAGTTTTCACTGTTGGTTTGATGGGGATCCGAAGAGATATTGTTTGATGGTGATGGTGGATGATGCGACGGGTGTGACGCTTTCTCGGTTTTCTAATGAGGAGACGACGGACTCTGCGATGCGGCTGATGTGGGACTGGATTAAGAAGTATGGGATTCCGAAGGCGTTGTATACGGACAGGAAGAACGTGTATGTGACGGATCGTCCTGCGACTAACGAGGAGCAACTATCTGGAGAAGAACCTGTGACGGTTTTTGGGAAATCGTGTCAGAAATTAGGGATAGGGATTATTAGGGCTTATTCGCCTCAAGCGAAAGGGAGGGTGGAGAGGAAGAACGGGGTGTATCAGGATCGTCTTGTGAAGGAGTTGAAGCTCGAAAACATTCACGATATTGATGCGGCCAATCGTTTTCTGCGGAAGGGTTTTGAGGCTGATCTGAATCGGAAGTTTAGTGTGCTTCCTGTGGAGGAGGAAGACGCACATCGGCCGGTGTCCAAGGAGTTGCATTTAAAGGATGTCTTTTGTGTTGAGGAGGATCGGCGGGTGAATAACGATTGGACGATACAGTACCAAAGCCGTTTATTTCAGATTTGGAAGGAGAATAAAGTGCGTCCACTGGCTGGACAGAAAGTGGTTGTTAGAGAGGATTTGGAAGGCAGACTTACCCTGCATTATAAAGGGGAGAAGATTTCCTGCGATGTTATTGAGGCTCGGCTTAAAAGATTGGAACCCGAACCCACCAGAAAATCACGTGTGATTCGTCGGCCTGCTTCTGATCATCCTTGGAAGACGAAATATTTTATGGGAACGAAAGAGATCAAAGTAGCGACTGTTTAAGAGGAGGAATGTCATGACCCATTCATCGGAAAATGTGACATTTCTATTTAGTTAAACTATGTGACATTTCTAATAAGTGTTGACA